>Ga0209476_10000012_pt1 | contig 183026 bp, 161 predicted proteins | sample KloWWTrecipitate_FD_187179 | JGI IMG/M metagenome (GOLD analysis project Ga0209476, IMG submission 187179) | Active sludge microbial communities from Klosterneuburg, Austria, studying microevolution and ecology of nitrifiers - Klosterneuburg... | ecosystem: Engineered > WWTP > Aerobic... | reverse complement strand
AGGCCAGAACAGGTAATAGTGCTCCTCCACGGCCAGCGACCAGAAGTGCCCCGGCCCCACCGTGTTCCAGTTGAAGGTGATCGCGAAGTCCTGCAGGTATGTCAGGTAGGGGAGCTGCTGGTGCAATGTCGCCGGCTGGACGGGGATGAAGTGGGGAAGTACGTAATAGGTGAGGATGAGAAAGAGGTAGTAGAGCGGGAAGATCCGCAGCGTCCGGCGCACGTAGAAATTCTTGAAGTAGCCTTCCTGCGCCTTGGTATGGATCAGGATCCGGGTGATCAAAAACCCCGACAGGACGAAGAAGAGGTCCACACCGGTCTGGCCGAAGTAGGACAGTTTGTTAATGATCGGTGCCGCCCCTTCCACCGGGTTGAAACCGTGGAAGAAGTGAAAGACCATGACCAACAACGCCGCGATGCCCCTGACGCCGTCCAGGTTTTTGTAGTAGGGCAGCTTCATGTACGGGGCGGTGGTGCAGGAGAATTCAAGGTCCGGGGCCGTGGAACGGGCGGTCCGTGGCGGGAAATGTATAAAGAAGTGGAGCGCTCCACTGTTATAGGCATGACAAGGGCCACGGCCCGAAGTAGTCGTTGCCCACGATCACGCGGTCAGGGCCGGATCGCGCTCAATGCACCCCTTCTGCGGCCAAGTAACGCTCGGCATCCAGTGCGGCCATGCAGCCCGTGCCGGCGCTGGTGACGGCCTGGCGGTAGACGCGGTCGGCGGCATCGCCGGAGACGAAGACGCCGGGGATCTTGGTACTGGTGCGGTCCGGGACGTGCTTGAGGTAGCCTTGCGGGTCCATGTCCAGCCAGTCCTTGAAGAGTTCCGTGGCGGGCGTGTGGCCGATGGCCATGAACAGGCCGGAGACATCCAGCTTGCGCTCCTCGCCGGTCTTGTTGTTCACGGCGATGATGCCCTCCACGACCTGGTCGCCGAGCACGTCCTTCACCTCGTGGTTGTACAGCACCTCGATCTGCGGGGTGTTCATCACGCGGTGTACCATGGCCTTGCTGGCGCGGAATTCGTCGCGGCGCACGAGCATGTAGACCTTGGGGCAGAGCTTGGCGAGGTAGGTGGCTTCCTCCGCGGCGGAATCGCCGGCGCCCACCAGTGCCACCGTCTGGCCTTTGTAGAAGAAGCCGTCGCACACGGCGCAGGCCGTCACGCCGCCACCGATGTCGCGGAGGCGGATCTCGTTGGGCAGCCCGAGCCACTTGGCACTGGCCCCTGTGGCGATGATCACCGTGCGGGCATGGATCTCGGTCTTCTCGTCCACCCAGACCTTGTGCATCGGTCCTGTGAAGTCCACCTTGGTCACCCATCCGCTGCGCACATCGGTCTTGAAGCGCTGGGCCTGTTTCTTCAGGTCCTCCATCATCTCGGGGCCGCTGCGGCCGTCCGGGTAGCCGGGGTAATTGTCCACATCGGTGGTCTGTGTGAGCTGGCCACCGGGCACAGGGCCTTCGATCACTACCGGCTTCAGGTCGGCACGTGCGGCGTAGATGGCGGCGGAGTATGCGGCGGGGCCGGATCCGATGATCAGGCAATCGAGGGTTTCAGGCGTATTGCTCATGTTTTTCAGGGAACGGCCAATTCGGTAGGCGGCGCGAATTTACTTCGCTGGGGTTAGTTGTCAGTTGTCCGTTGTCAGTTGTCCGGACCGACGGCACGGGCGCCAAGCCCAGCACCAGCTTTCGGCCTGCTCAAAAGGTACCGGTACATCGTCGCCCCCCATTGAGAACGCCTGGCAACCGACAACCGACAACTACGTCAAGGCAAACAAATAATAGTGTCCAAGTAAACACCCCTCCCCGCCCAGATCCCCAGCCCCCCGGTGATGTTGGTCTTCACGTTCGCCGGGGTGCTGAAGAGGTCGCCGAGCGAGCCCACGTTCGTATCGTAGGAGCTGTAGAAATCGTACTCCTTCCGGCCGATGCTCAGGGCCTTCACGGCGATAGTGTCACCGACCTTGAAGAAGCCCTTCTCCTCGTTGTTGTCATCGGTGTTCCCGGCGAAATACTGTTGCCCGCGGACCTCGGTGAAGTCGAAGGTGAGGCCGTTGATGTACTGGTCGTTGTAGGTGCTCCCCAAAGGCGAGATGTAGTTGGGGTCCTTCACCTCCCCGTTGGCGCGGTGGTTGATGCGCTGAGCCATCCAGCGGTAGCCATTGCCCATGGTGTCCGGGTCCGTAATGCGCGCCCAGGCATAGCCGAGGCTGTCGTCACCGGATGTCTGCAGAGCCAGCTGGAACCAGACGGAATCCAACGCCACCGGCTCCGGGATGGTGCTGACAGCTGAAAGCGTCTTCCCCTCCGCGTTGATGTCCAGCCGGTAGGTGCGGCCGATGATGCCGACGTATGCCGGGTTGGCAGAGGTATAAATGCAGATGTTGGCCGCAGCGAGCAGCACCGGGCTCAGGCCCGTAGCCTCCGCCGCAAGGGCGATCGAGGCGGAGTCCAAAATGCTGCTGCACACTTGGTCCAGTGCCCAGGTCTCACCGTTGCTGGTCACCGTGACCGTGGCCCCGCTGACGAACATGTTGGCAATGGAATTGAGGTCAGTGGGGGAGAAGAAGGATTGCGTGCGGGTAAGGATCACGAAGGGCGGCATGCCCGGCTCGATGGTGCCTTCCACCACGAGCTGCTCCGGCACCTGCGGCAGGTCCACGGTGATGTCCTTCTCGCAGGAAGTAAGGAAGAGGAGAAGTAGGGCGAGCGGCAGGAGCTTCATTTTCCGGAGGTTCGTGTTCGGTATTGGGTATTGGGTACCGAGTACCGGGTATAGAGTAAGGGAACTGGGCATTGCGTACCCTGTACGCTATACCCTGTACCCTGTACCGTTCCGATCAACTTTCGCATTTCTCCCTGTTCTCTGTGCCTCTGTGGTGAACCTTTCTCAAAACTCAAAATTCCATGTGATCGAAGGCAGGATGCTGAACAACGAGACCTGCTTGGCCGTCAACTGCAATCCCGACAGCCCTGATTCCCCTTCTGTGGCGAAGTAGATGAAGTATGGGTTTTTGCGGTTGTACACGTTGTAGACGGAGAACGTCCAGCTGCTGCGGTACTTGCGTTGCACGGTGGTGACCTCTCCGGTGGTCTTGTCCTTCACCTGTTTGACCGGTTTGTTCTTCAACGTCGCCGCGATGTCCAGCCGGTGGTAGGGCGCCATGCGGAAGCCGTTGCGCTGTGTGTACTGGCTGACCAAGCGGCCTTCGATGAAGTAGCGTTGCACGGGCAGGGTGGCCGCCTGGCCGGTGCTGTACACGAAGGTGCCGCCGAAGGTCCATCGGTCGTTCAGCTCATAGCCGGCCACCACGCTCATGTCGTGGCGGCGGTCCCAGCGGCTGGGGAAGGCTTCGCCGTTGTCGATGTCGGGGAACTTGCGTTCGGTCTTGCTCCAGGTGTAGCCCACCCAGCCGGTGAGCTTTCCCAAGCGGCGCTTCAGGAAGAACTCGGCACCGTAGCTCCAGCCTTTGCCGAACACGAGGGCCTTGTCGTAGTTGGCGTTGCCGCCGCTCTCCGGGCTGGCCCCTTCGGCGTACTCGATCTGGTTGGCCATGTCCTTGTAGTACAGTTCGATGCTGCCCTCGTACTTGCGCTCCTTCAGGTCGCGGAACCAGCCCAAGGCGTACTGTACGGCTTCCTGCGGCTTCACGTTCTTTCCGCTGGGGATCCAGGTGTCCGTGGGCAGGCCGATGGAGCTGAAACTGGCGAGGTGGACGTATTGCAGATTCCGGTTGAAGCTGGCTTTCACGCTGTTTTTCTTGTTAATGGTGTAGCGCATGGAAAGCCGTGGTTCCAGCCCGCTGTACTGTTTGATGATGTCGCCACTGCCGTAGTTCGTGGTGCCGATGTTCTCGCCCACGTCATTGGTGATATACTCGCGAAAGGGACCCACATGGGCGAACCAGCTGAAGCGCAGCCCGGCGTTGATGCGGAACCGGTCGGTGACATCGAAATCATCTTGGACGTACACCGCTGCCTCGTGCGCATTGAGCTTGGAAGGCGTGTCGATGTTGAAGTCCACATCCCCGCTGTTCACCGCCACGGTGCTGGGCGTGTAGATGTGGTAGGTGTACTGGAAGCCGTAGCGCACGTTGTGGCGGATGTTCGGATATTGGTTGAAGTCCACCTTCAGGCCGTAGTCGCGGATGCCGCTGCTGAGCTTGAAGCCGAACTGGTCCTGGTTCCCGCTGAAGGAGAACTTGTAATCGCTGAAGATGGCGGTGGTGTTGAGGAAGAGCTTGGGGCCGAAGACGTGGTTCCAGCGGCCGCTCACCGTGGCGTTTCCCCAGGGGATCTTGAAGTTCGGGCTGCCGGGCTGGTTGCCGCTGAGGTTGAACACGTCGCGCCCGAAGTAACCGCTGAGGAAGAAGCGGTCCTTGTCGCTGAGACGGTAGTTGGCCTTGGCGTTGAGGTCGTAGAAATAGTAGCCGCTGCCGGCGAACTTGCTTTCCTTGTTGATGAACGGCTTGGTCAAGACGTCAATATAAGTGCGGCGTGCGCTGACGATGAAGGAGCTTTTCTCCTTCACGATCGGCCCTTCCAGCGTAAGGCGGCTGCTGATGACGCCGATCCCGCCCTGCCCGTGGAATTCCTTGTCATTGCCGTCCTTCATGGTGATCGCCAGCACGCTGCTGGTCCTTCCGCCGTAGTAGGCGGGCATGCCGCCCTTGATCAGCTCGATGTCCTTTACCGCGTCCGCATTGAACACGCTGAAAAAGCCGAAGAGATGGCTGGCGTTGTACACCGTGGCCTCGTCCAGCAGGATCAGGTTCTGGTCCGGGCCGCCGCCGCGCACATAGAAGCCGCTGTTACCCTCCCCGTTGCTCTTCACGCCGGGCAGGTACTGGATCGCCTTCAGGATGTCCACCTCGCCCAGCAGCGCGGGCAGCGTCTGCAGCTTGGTGACGTCCACGTCCATGCGGCCCATGTCCGTGGTTTCCGTTTGGCTCTTGGACCTTTCGCCCTCCACCTCCACGGCTTTCATCACCTGCACCACGGTGCTGAGCTTCAGGTTCACCTTCCTGTCCGCGGTGAGGTCCACCCTCCTCTTCATGTCCGCATAGCCCATGTATTTCACCACCAGCGTATAGGTGCCCGCCTCCAACGTGGCGGAGTAGTAACCGTAGTTGTTGGAGGGCACGCCCTTGTTCAGCTCCTGAATGAAGACGGTGGCCCCGATCAACGCCTCGCCGGTGGCGGAATCGGTGACATAACCGCTCACTGAATGACGTTGGGCAATGGCGGAGAGGGCCACGGCGAAGAGGAGGGCACTGAGAAGGGTCCGGCGGAACAGCGGCATGGAAAAGGAAGGGGCGCAAAAGTAGCAGCGTCCGTTGAGACCCGTTCCCAAGATCGGCCGGTTTGGTGAACGGCTGCCGGTACAAGGCGGTCCCGACCCCTAAAATACCCAGAATTGGGTATTTTTACATAGGGTCCCGATATGGACCTTTGTTCAACGGAAATCCGGGTCAACACAATGACACTTCTTCTCGCCGATGACCAATCGATCATTCTGGACGGACTGGAGGCGCTACTTCAGCACGATCCCGATGTTCATGTGGTCGGGCGTGCGTCCAACGGTCTTGAGGCCGTGGAACGTGCGAAGGAGCTACAGCCGGACGTGGTGCTGATGGACATCAGCATGCCGAAGATGGACGGCATAGAGGCCACGCGTGAATTGATGAAGTGCTGCACCTCCACGCGGGTGCTGATGCTCACCATGTACGGCAACAAGGAGTTCGTGAATGAGATGCTGGAGGCCGGGGCCAGCGGCTTCCTGCTGAAGAACGTGGGAAAGGAGGAACTGCGTACGGCCTTGCGGACGGTGGCCGCCGGCCAGCAATACATCGCGAAGGAAGTACAGCGGATGCTGGAGGGATCCGACAACTTCAAGGACCGTAGAGGTGAGCAGGTCTATGTGTCCCTCACCAAGCGGGAGAAGGAAGTCGTGATGTTGGTCTGCAAGGAATACACCACGCAGGAGATCGCCACCGCGCTCTTCCTGAGCCCTCAGACCATTGATACACATCGCAAGAACATCCTGCACAAGCTGGATCTCCGCAACGTCGCCGGTCTGGTGAAGTATGCCATGGAGAGGGGGTGGTGCTGTGCATGAAGAATAGAGCAGGTAGGAATGATCCCGATCTGTGGATCCAAACGCATTTTCCGTGACATGGTGAGCAATGCATTGAATGGTCCCCGGCTAGTGCCGGCACTGGAGGAGCTACACAAGGATCTCGCTGAACAGGGCGGATTGGAGGTGGAGATGGTGCTCTTCGGCCTGGAACAGCGCATCGAACGTTCCGTTGGGATGGCCGTGTACAATTTCGCGCAGGAGCTGGTGGCCAATGCCCTCCAGCTCCGTCGGCCCACGGAGATCTCCATCGCCATTACCCGCAGGTCCGACGGGCTCAGCATCATCGTCTCAGATAATGGCGGGGGATCTGATCCCGCCGATCAAGGAGGTGGAACGGGCTTGGACCATGTGCGCTCCAGGGTGGTGGCGTTGGGGGGCGTGCTGCACATCGATTCCACGCCCGGCCACGGTACCACGATCAGCATTGAGCTGCCTTTGCCTGAAGGGTCGGATGAGCCGTGATGTCCGGGACAAGGTGCATGATAAAATACCCACATATGGGGATTGTGGAGACAAGGGCCGCCTTGGATCTTTGCAGTGTTCGCCAATGAACGCCCCGATGAAGACCCTCGCACGCCACCTGTTGGATTATCTGCTGATCCTTGCCCTGCTGGCATTGGTGCTGTTGGTCGCAGCCTCCTCGGCCTCCATGGGTTCATGGCTCGCGGTCTCCGGGAATTGAAAATTACTGGCCGGCCAGTTGCCGGAACCGTTCACGATCGGGGGCAGGTAAGAGGGTGCTCGACAGGGCTCTCCTACGTTCTTGTGGATACGGACAGTCCCTCAAACCGGGAGATTGACCAGCAAAAAGGCCCGCAACTTGTGTCGCGGGCCTCACTCTTCGTCGGGGTGACTGGATTCGAACCAGCGACCACTTGCACCCCATGCAAGTGCGCTACCGGGCTGCGCTACACCCCGAAGAGGGCGCGAATGTAATATGCCCAAGCGGTCCGTGGTCCAATGAAATGTTTCCTTCGCTGCGATATCCCGTCTCCGCTTCTTCCCTCCTTTTGCACGACCTTCTACATTTGCCCCGCTCCACACCGTTCCAATGCAACTCTCCAGCCCCGTTCTCGCCGTCGCACTTTACAGTGCGGCCTTCGCCGCATGCACCTCTCCGGGCAATGCCTCCCAAGATGCCTCGGACAACAGTGCCAAAACCTCTTACGCCATGGACTCCCACAGCTTCTCACGCCCCGAAGAGGCCGTGACCACGCACTTGGAACTCGACATCCACGTGGACATGGTGGAGCACCGCATCAGCGGAACGGCCACCTATGACCTCAGGCGGAATGGCGGGGACAGCGTGATCTTCGATACCGACGGGCTCACCATCGAACGCGTCACCTTGGGTGACGGCTCCGAAGCCAAATTCACCTTGGGCGAGAGCACCTTCATGGGCCGTTCTTTGAACGTTGCCCTTCCGAAGGGTATGGACAAGGTGGCCATCACCTATTCCACCGCACCGGACGCAAAGGCGTTGCAGTGGCTTTCCCCGGCGCAGACCGCGGAGAAGAAGTTCCCCTTTCTGTTCACGCAAGGAGAAGCGATCCTCACACGCTCGTGGATCCCGATCCAGGACAGTCCCGGCATCCGGATCACCTACAACGCGCATGTCACCGTACCCTCCGACCTGATGGCCGTGATGAGCGCCACCAATCCGCAGGAGCACAGCCCGGATGGTTCGTACAGCTTCGGCATGGACAAGCCGATCCCGTCCTATTTGATAGCCTTGGCCGTGGGGGACCTCGGTTTCAAAGCCACAGGTAAGCGCACCGGCGTCTATGCCGAACGCAGCGTGGTGGACACTGCCGCCTGGGAACTGGCCGACATGGAGAAAATGGTGGAGGCCGCGGAAGCGTTGTACGGGCCGTACCGTTGGGGCCGCTACGATGTGATCATCCTCCCGCCGAGCTTCCCCTTCGGCGGTATGGAAAACCCGTGCCTCACCTTCGCCACGCCCACGATCCTCGCGGGCGACCGCTCGCTCACCTCGCTGGTGGCCCATGAGCTGGCACACAGCTGGAGCGGCAACCTGGTGACCAATGCCACTTGGAACGACTTCTGGCTGAACGAGGGATTCACCGTGTACTTCGAGCACCGCATCACGGAGGAGCTGTACGGGAAGGATTATAACGACATGACCAGCTTGCTGGGCTATCAGGACCTGCTGGAGAACATCGCGCAGATCGACACCAGCGCACATCCCGAGGACAGCGCGTTGCTCGTGGATCTCGCGGGGCGCAACCCGGACGACGGCATGACGGACGTGCCGTATGAAAAGGGATATGGCTTGTTGCGCCTGATCGAGAGCAAGGTGGGGCGGCCCAAGTTCGATGCGTTCCTGCGGGGCTACTTCGACCATTTCGCGTTCCAGAGCATCACGACCGACACTTTCAAGGACTACATCAGGAAGAACCTCTTGGAGCCTGAACAGGTGCAGGTGGACCTGGCCAATTGGATCGACAAACCCGGTATTCCCGCCGACTTCATCATCCCCGTATCGGACAAGTTCAACCTCGTGGATGCACAACTCGCGAATTGGAACAACGGAGCTGCCGCGAAAGAGCTCGCCACCAGTGATTGGGGCACCTTCCAGTGGATGCACTTCCTGCGCCATCTGCCAAAAGGCCAGACCGAAAAGCGGATGGACGATCTTGATGCCACCTTCCACTTCACGGCTTCGGGCAACTCGGAGATCCTTGCGGCCTGGCTTGAGCAGTGCGTGAAGAACGACCATGAAAAGGCTTACGGGAAGCTGGACGAATTCCTGACCACCGTGGGCCGGCGCAAGTTCCTTACTCCGCTATACCATGAGCTGATGGCCACGGACAAGGGCAAGGCCATCGCACGCAAGATCTACGGCCACGCGCGGCCCAACTACCACAGCGTGAGCGTCCGCACCATGGATGAGATGCTGCTCTGGGTACCTGAGAGGCCTGTGGCCTTTTGATCAAAGACCCGTGCCACCGACCGGGCCGTCCATTGGCCCCGGGAGTGGTCCCAAGATCCGTTTCAGGGTCAGCCGCTCCAGTTCATGCCCGCCTGTGAAGCGTATGGTCTGGTGATCGATACAGGCCTCGCGCAAGCGCGATACATTGCGCAGGAGCGCCTCCTCATTCACCAACCTGTCCTGCTCGCCGTGGACAAGTACGATCTTCGTTCCATTCAACTTTTCATGCAAGGCCGATGCATCAGGTTCAGGGGGTATCGTTCCGCCCCACAGGACCAAGCGGTCCATTGTGACCTTGGTTGACAACGCCCAACGGCAGGCCGTCGCCACCCCCTGCGAGAAGCCGAGCACGGAGAGCGGCGTGCCGGGCGGGCATTGCGGCAGGAGATGATCGGCCAAACGATCCAAATAGGCGGTCTGGTCCATGATCTCATGGTCGCGGTCCTCCCGCGTCATCCAAGTGGCGCCTACGCGTGTATGAGCGATGTCGGAGTAGAAGCGCGAAAGCCCTTCCGGAGCAGCGATCAACCGGCCTGATCCCAGACCTTCGAAAGGCCGCAGGAAAAAGCGGGCGAGCTGGCCGTATCCGTGCAGCACGATCCAGATGTCCTTCGCCAAGGCCGGGTCGCCCACGGTATGGTACCGTGCGGTTCGCGGTGTGCTGAGGTGATGCTCTTCCACTGGGTTATACCAATTCGTAGTTCAGATGCACCTGATTTCCCGGCAGGATCGGCGGTAATACAAATTCCTGATCCGCTGATTCCTAATTCCGACTGCCGACGAGGCTTGTCGGAATTAGGAATCAGGAATTTGCGGATCCTAGGTGCCTGCGGAAATGTCGGCTTCTTCGGATGTGCTTGTAATTCGAATTGGTATTAGTATGCAAGTAGTTCACTCAGAACTTCGCCGACTTTTTCCGCGTTCGGGATCATCTCAGCCTCCAGCGTGCTGTTCAATGGGATGGCCGGCATGTCCGCTGAGCCGATGAAGCGCACCGGGGCATCTAACTGTTCGAAACATTCCGCCGTGATCTTCCCGGCCAACGCCTGCGCGAAGGAGTTGGTGATGGATTCCTCGGTCACTACGAGGCAGCGGCCATGGCTGCGCGCGGCTTCCATCACGGCCTCTTCGTCCAGTGGCACCAAGGTCCGCAGGTCGATGATGGTGACGCGCCCGGGAAATTCCTTGGCGGCGGTCTTCGACCAGTACACGCCCATGCCATATGTGATCACCGCCACGGCTTCCCCATTGGCGATACGTTCCGTTTCGGCCTCTTGCACCACGCGCGCTTTGCCGAAGGGGATGACGTAATCCGCAGAAGGCTCGATGGTCTTGGCCCCCTCGGTGCCGGGGAGCTTGCTCCAATAGAGGCCTTTGTGTTCGAGCATCACCACGGGGTTGGGGTCGTGATATGCGGCCTTTAACAACCCCTTCATGTCCGCGCCGTTGCTGGGATAAGCCACCTTGATGCCCTTGATGTTGCAGAGCACGCTCTCCACGCTGCTGCTGTGGTAAGGCCCTCCGCTGCCGTAGGCGCCGATGGGCACGCGGATCACGGCGGAGACCGGCCACTTGCCGTTGGAGAGGTAACAACTTCGGGCCACTTCGGTGAAAAGCTGGTTCAGCCCCGGCCAGATGTAGTCGGCGAACTGCACCTCCACGATCGGCTTCAGGCCGACGGCGCTCATGCCCACGGTGCTTCCGATGATGAAGGCTTCCTGGATCGGTGTGTTGAAGACGCGGTGCTCCCCGAAATCGCGGCCCAATGTGGCGGCTTCGCGGAACACGCCACCTAAGCGGGCGCCCACGTCCTGCCCGTAAAGCAGGCAGTTCGGGTCCTCTTTCATCAGCTCCCGCACGGCGAAGAGCGCACAGTCCACCATCAGCGTGGGTTCCTTGTCCTTCGGTGCGCGCGTGCCCTGTTCCTCGGTCACCGGGGTGGGAGCGAACATGTGCGTGTAGAGGTCCTCCCGCCGGGGGTCTTCCGCCTGCTTGGCCAGTTCAAAGTCGGCGACCACCGTGGCGATGGCTTTTTTCTCCAGCTCCTTCAGGCCTTGTTGTTGTATGCCGAGGTCCAGCAATTGCTGAAATAAGCGTGGCTGTGGATCGCGTTTGCGGTGCTCGGCGAGGTCCTTCTCGCTGCGGTAGAACTCCATGCGCACCCCGCTGGTGTGGTGGTTCAGCAGCGGCACCTTGGCATGGACCAGGAACGGGCGGCGCTCCTTCCGCACCGTGGCGATCACTTCGTTCAGGACCTTGTAGGAGGCGACGAAGTCCGTGCCGTCCACCTTGCGCACTTCCAGGCCGGGAAAGCCTTTGGCGTACTGGCCGGCATCACCGGCGCGGATCTCCGCCGCAGTGGCACTGATGTCCCATTCGTTGTCCTGCACCAAGTAGATGATCGGCAACTTCTTCAGCACGGCCATCTGGAAGGCCTCGCTCACCTCGCCTTCCGTGATGGCCGCATCACCGATGGAACAGACCACCACCGGGTCTTCCCCGCCATGGTTCTCCGCGATGCCCAAGAGTTCCTTGTATTGCACACCCATGGCCACGCCGGTGGTCGGGATGGCCTGCATGCCGGTGGCGCTGCTCTGGTGCGGGATCTTCGGCATGTCGTCCCGCCGCAGGCTCGGGTGGCAGTAGTAGGAGCGGCCCCCGCTGAAGGGGTCGTCGCGCTTGGCCATCAACTGCAGCATCAGCTCGTAAGGGCGCAGGCCGATGGCCAGTAGGATGCTGTCGTCGCGGTAGTACGGGGCCACGAAGTCCTGCGGTTTCAATTGCAGGCCAAGGGCGAGTTGGATCGCTTCATGTCCGCGTGAAGTGGCATGGACGTACTTGCCTGTGAACTTGAAGTTCTCCTCGTAGATGTCCGTCATCGCCTTCGCGGTACACATCAGCTCCCAGGCCTTCAGCAGGGTCTGCTGGCCGAGGGTCTTTTCCTCGTGTTCCGTCCGGGTGGTGGTCGCTGGCATGGGCAATTCTACAGGGACGGCTAAATTACGGGTTGGGACAGTAGGGCGCCGGAGCGGTTTTTACTTTCACCCCTTGGAACAGTGAACTAATTCCACCAAACAGATCAGTACCATGGACCGTTCAGCACACGAGATCGATCACCGCATCATGGGTGATGACATCCAATGCGTGGAGATCACCTTAGACCCGCATGAGACGGTAGTGGCGGAGGCGGGCAGCCTGATGATGATGGACGACGGCATCGCCATGAGCACCATCTTCGGGGATGGGCGCGGACAGGCCCAAGGCCTGATGGACAAGATGCTCAGCGCGGGCAAGCGGGTGCTTACCGGGGAAAGTCTCTTCATGACCACCTACACCAACCAGACCACCGGCAGGCGCACGGTCTGGTTCGCCGCCGCCTTCCCCGGCAAGATCCTCGCCCTGGACCTGCGCGAGTTCAACAACCAGCTCATCCTCCAGAAGAACTCCTTCCTCTGCGCCGCGAAAGGGGTGAACATCGGCGTGGCCTTCAACAAGAAGATCGGCGTGGGGCTCTTCGGTGGTGAAGGCTTCATCATGCAGAAGTTGGAAGGCGACGGCATGGTGTACATCAACGCCGGCGGCATGCTCGTGCAGCGCGACCTGTTGCCGGGGGAAGTGATCAAAGTGGACACCGGCTGCTTGGTGGGCATGACCAAGGAGGTGGAATACGACATCGCTTACGTGGGCGGCATCCGCAACACATTGTTCGGCGGCGAGGGCCTTTTCTTGGCCACGTTGCGGGGTCCGGGGCACATCTGGACGCAGTCCCTTCCCTTCAGCAGGCTGGCGGACAACATCATCGCCTCCGCGCCGAAGCTCGGCGGAAAGCGGAAGGGCGAAGGAAGCATCCTGGGCGGCTTAGGTGACCTGTTGGACGGTGATAACCGATAGGGGCGGTCGGTCTCCCCTCCTTTTTTGGAAGGAGGGGATCGGGGGTGGTCCGCTCACTGAATGCACCACCCCTGCCCCTCCTTGAAGGAAGGAGGGGAGAACTTCAACCCTCTTTCAAAACATCATGACCGGAAGAGGCGATAGCCCTGGGACTCGATTTCCACTTTACTACAGGCTGGTTACCGGCGTTCTTCCCCGCCGTCCAGCTTCAGCAGTGCGCTTTGCACGGCCCACATCACCACGCTGAAGGCGAGCGCCCACCAGAATCCGTTCACAGTAAAGCCCGGAACGATGCGTGCGGCAAGCATCACCATGGCGGCATTGATCACCAGTACAAAAAGGCCCAAGGTCACCACCGTCACCGGCAGTGTGAGCAGCACGATGATCGGGCGTACCACGGCGTTCAGCACGCCCAGCACCACGGCCACGAGCAGGCTTGTCTTCAGGTCCACGGGATGCACGCCGGAAAGCAACAGGTCCGCTATCAGCACGGCGATGGTGGAGAGCAGGATGCGAATGATCAGCTTCATGGGCAGGGGGGTGGCGTCGAAATTACACAGGATGCAAGGGTAGTCGGGAGTCTGTTAGTCGGGAGTCGGGAGTCTGGGCGTCGCCAATCACCGATCACTGATCACCAGCCACCGATCACTATTCACCACCTCCGTAGCGTTCCATGTCCCGTCGATCCCGTTTGGTGGGTCGACCTGTGCCCGGGTCACGGCTGGCGACACGCACCTTCCGTGCGATCTCCTGTTTCTCCAGGTCCTCCCACGGTGTTTTGTCTTCGATCAGTTCAGGGAGCAGCTTCGCCCCGACCCGTGAGGTGGGGATGGCCTTCACGTGCAACACGCGCCAGATCGGTACTTGCCGCACGGAGACCACATCGTTCTCCTTCACCTCTGCGCTGGCTTTGGCCTCCTTGTCGTTGAGCCGGACATGGCCGCGCTTGCATTCCTCGGCCGCCAAGCTGCGCGTCTTGCACAGGCGCACGCACCAGAGGAATTTATCGATGCGCATTTGGGGCGGTTGTCAGTTGTTCGTTGTCAGGGCCGGTGTCAAATCCTGAGCGCCCTCACTGTTCCGAAGGTACATGCAGCACCGGTTAGGAGGCGTGTTCACAGGCTACCGTCGTCGGACGCCTGACAACTAACGAAGCGGGGTCCGATAACCATCGGACCCCGCTTCGTTCAGTGACCCCGGGAGGATTCGAACCTCCAACCAACAGAACCGGAATCTGTCATTCTATCCAATTGAACTACGGGGCCGGATATTCGCTCCAATTCCTTTTGGAGCGGGCGCGAAGGTAAGGGTGCCTCGAAGAACCTCGAACCGCGGGCACAAGCGCTTATCGTTCGTGTCGGCCAACCAGCCTGCGGCAGGCGGGGGCGCGACGAAAGGAGGTTACCCGTAGGTAACTGACTGAGGAGGCAACTGGCACATCCCGGCCTGACGGGAGCAGGAGGACCGAACGAGAACGCTTGCCCGAAGGGTCGGTCCGCCATGCTGCGGACCGATGACGCGGGAGTGAGGTTCATCGAGACACCTTAGTGTTATCGGACTTCCATTAGATGGGTGCGCATCAGGGCGTTCACATCCTTCACTTGCTCCGATGAACCCCACAAGGAGTTCAATTTCTGCTCGGTCATGCCCAACGTGTCCGGGGCGGAAGCCCGAAGTGCCTCGCGGGCGGCGGGGGTAGGGAAGAGGCTGTCCAAGGACATGTCCGGCCGAAGGCTTTCCGCGCGCAACGTATCGCCTTGGCCTGTGGCCACTGCGGCCAGCCACATGGCGGTGCGACCAAAGGTGCCTTCCATCCGGTCGGCAGGACCCATAAGCTTGTATGCCGGACCGGGAGCGCCATTGGGCAGATGGCTCCTAAGGCCACCTTTCTCCCAAGTGAAGTAGAACGTGGCGTGCCGCTTGGGAATTTCAAGGACCAGGTCCCGGTCGGCATCCAGCCCCCAGGTCCCGTCATCCTCGATCATTGGGGAGTCCGGAGCCGTTGTCGTCAACACCGCATCGCCGCCATGGAGGAGCATCACCTGTGTTGTGATGATCCCCATGCCACCGCCATTGAGCGAGACGTACTTCCCCTCCATCTGCTCGTTGGGTACCGGCGGGCAGTTCACCTCGCTGTCCATGTGCATGTAGCTCATGGCCTGCAGAACACTGTCCTTGGCAGCGACGGGCAAGGTCATGCGGCCACTTAACCAGGTCTTGACCCACTGGCCGGTCGCGGTGTGTAGATAGGTATAGCGATGGGCGATGCTGTCCAAGCCCGGTCCGGTCAGCCGGACAGGAGTGGTGCTGCCGCACGGTGTAAATGCGGTATCGCCCGGTAGGATCCGGACCTCGCCCTCCCAATAGGTGTCGGCACCGCCTTTTTCGGTCGTGCCGACTTCACCGCAACCATAGGCCAAGGCCAAGATGCAGAGCAAGGAAACAGGGGCTGTTCGCATGGCGGCGAAAGTAATCCGGGCAGGAACGCTGTTCATCTGAACGATTGGATGATCGGTCCACTGCACCCGCCGTACGGCGGGCGCGGTTAATCTCGGTATTTGAACCACGGATCCACACGGATAAACACGGATGGTGGATCTCCCCGGGATGGCAGGTAATGTTCCTTGATCGCAATTATCCGTGTCGATCCGTGTGGATCCGTGGTTCCCTTCCATCCGTGGTTCCCTTCCATCCAACACTCACTTGGGTGCCAGCATCGCTTCGCGGATGTACTTCACCGGTGCGGTCCCATGGCTGAGGAACGCCTCATGGAAGGCCTTCAGGCTGTATGCTTCGCCCATCTTCTGCCGGTAGGCTTCGCGAAGCGCGAGGATCTCCGTGGAACCGGTGAAATAGGAGCAGAGCTGCACCTGAGAGAGCGTGGCCCTGCGGTATTTTTCCCGCACCTGCGCTTCCTCTTGGAACGCTTGGTCCACGAGCAGGTCGCGGATGTCCTTTTCGGTCCAGCCTAGGCGGTGAATGCCATAGTCCACCAGCACGTTGGTGCATTCGCGGAGGTTCCACTTGTAGTACATCAGCCACATTTCCGGCGCATCATTGTCCCAGCCGTTCTCCATCATCATGCGCTCGCTGTACACCGCCCAACCTTCCACCATGGCACCGTTCGCGAACACGGCCTTCACCATGTCCGGTGCTTCACGCTGGGTGTAGATCCCTTGCATGCAATGGCCGGGCACAGCTTCGTGAATGGTGAGCAGTTGCAACATCCACTGGTTGTATTCCCGCAGTGCGCTTTCCACCTCGGCAGGTGGCTTTTCGGTGAGGTCTGCCACGTTGTAGTACGCGGAGGAAGCTTTTTGGTAGGGCAGGGGGAAGTCTGCGGAAGCGATGGTGACACCGCTGGCGAAGGGCGGCATCAGGCGCACATTCACGGAGGCGGTGGTATCGAAGTTGAAGAGGTCCTTGGCGAGGATGAAGCGGTCGATGCGTTGCATCTGGGCATTGATCGTGTCGAAGAGTTGCGCGGGCTGCACGTGCTGGAGCGAGAGGCGGTCGATCATCGTCTTGATCAGGATCAGGCTGTCGGTCGGCTCCGGGGCGTTGGCGAGATACTTCGGCCAGAGTCCCTTGGCAAGCCGGTACATCTCCTGATGGCACTTGTCCTTTTGTGCATTGGCCAATTGGAAGATCTCGTCCGGCCCCATGTCCGAGACGATCTCATACTTGAACTTCCGATCGTACAAGGCCCTATCGAGCCGGAAGGCGCGGAACGTGTTACTGCTGTCCGCGAGGATGGCGGTCAACCCGTTGATGTAGCCGTTGATGGCGGCCTTCGCATCATCGATCCGCTGGTTGAGCGTTTGCCGATCGGCATCCGACAATGTCGACTTCGCGATCGAATCCGTCATCTCCTGCCCGAAGACCGACAGTGCGCCCTTGTTCTGGCCGATGGCCAATTGGATGTGCTCCTTGGTCGGGTTCTTCAGCACTTGTAGGGCTGCGGCATAGTAGTCCACGGCGTGGGCGAGGTGCGCAGAGAGGTCGTGCAGGCGGGCATCGAGCGGTGCGTATCCCTGAGTGAGGATGGCGTAGGCGTCGCCGCCGATGTTGTAGCGGGAAGCATCCCAGCGTTGGTCCTGCAGGGTGTCGATCTGCCAGATGCTGCGCCGCAGTTCATTCTCGATCATGCGGTAGCTGATGCGCTCGTCCAGCGGCAGTTGCTCGCCACCGATGGCGTGGAGTGAATCGAGCCAACGGTCTGCGAAGGCGACGCTGCCCGTGTAGTATGCGCTGTCCGGGACGGGGAGTTCACCGTAGTACCTCCCATAGCCCACGGCGATCGCAGCTGACGGGTACTGCTTCCAGTAGGCATCTAAGAACCGCGTCTTGAAGCCGTCAAAGTCCACCGGTGCCGCTTGTTCCGGATCATCGGCCGAGGTGCATGCGGCAAGGAGCATGATGACGGGGAGGAGGAATGATCTCATGCGGATGGACGTTCTTGGGCCGGTGCGGTCATTTGGGTCGCCGAAAGTAGGCTTCGGCATGCAGGACCGCCCTGTAGAGGCAGGTGCTCCGGCGTTGGGGTCATCGGACCTCGGCACAGTATGTTCCCGTTCTGCTGAAGTCCCTTGAAAACCACTACCTTTGCGCGCTTTTTCAACGCCCCTGACCAACGTTTCCGCCGAGCTTCGGCGCCCCAAACACCTTCGCCGGGCTACGGCGCTTCAAGTATGAAGGACCTCCGCAACATCGCCATCATCGCACACGTCGACCACGGCAAGACCACATTGGTGGACAAGATCCTGCACCAGTGCCAGCTCTTCCGATCGAACGAGGAGGTGAAGGACCTGCTGCTGGACAACAACGACCTGGAGCGCGAACGCGGCATCACCATTCTCAGCAAGAACGTGAGCGTCCACTACAAGGACGTGAAGATCAACATCATCGACACCCCCGGCCACAGTGATTTCGGCGGTGAGGTGGAGCGCGTGCTCAACATGGCGGACGGCGTGATCCTGCTGGTGGACGCCTTCGAAGGGCCGATGCCGCAGACGCGCTTCGTGCTGGGCAAGGCCATCGAGCTGGGCCTGAAGCCCGTGGTGGTGGTCAATAAGGTGGACAAGCCCAACTGTACCCCGGATGAGGTACACGAGGCCGTCTTCGACCTGATGTTCGCGCTGGATGCCACGGAGGACCAACTCAACTTCCCCACCGTGTACGGCAGCAGCAAGAACGGTTGGATGGGCCCGGACTGGAAGACCCCGACCGAGGACGTGAGCTACTTGCTGGACGTGATCCTGGAACACGTGCCCGCGCCGAAGCAGGTGCCCGGTACGTTGCAGATGCGCATCACCTCGCTGGACTACAGCACGTTCCAAGGCCGTATCGCCGTGGGCCGCGTGTCCCGGGGCACCATCAAGGCCGGTCAGCAGATCAGCTTGGTGAAGAATGAGGGCGGCACCACCAAAGGCCAGATCAAGGAACTTATGATCTTCGAAGGCCTTGGCAAGGAGAAGATCAAGACGGAAGTGGGCTGCGGCGAGATCGTGGCGCTGATGGGCCTGGAGAACTTCGACATCGGCGACACCGTGGCCGACGCCGAGAACCCCGAGGGTTTGGCCAAGTTCAAGGTGGATGAACCGACGATGAGCATGCTGTTCACCATCAACAACTCGCCCTTCTTCGGCAAGGAAGGCCAGTTCGTCACCAGCCGCCACGTGCGCGACCGCCTCTTCAAAGAGATCGAGAAGAACCTCGCCATGCGCCTGCAGGAGACCGAAAGCCCTGACCGGTTGCTGGTGTTCGGCCGCGGCATCCTGCACCTGAGCATCCTGGTGGAGACCATGCGCCGCGAAGGCTACGAGTTCCAACTGGGCCAGCCGCAGGTGTTGTACAAGGAGATCGAAGGACAGCGGCACGAACCGATGGAACTGCTTACCGTGCAGGTGCCGGAGCAGTTCAGCAGCCGCGTGATCGACAACGTGACGCGCCGCAAGGGCGACATCCTCAACATCGAGCAGAAGAGCGACCGCACCGTGCTGGAGTTCTCCATCCCTGCGCGCGGCATCATCGGCCTGCGCAACGCGTTGCTCACCGCCACCGAGGGCGAGGCCATCATCGCACACCGCTTCAAGGGCTACGAGCCGTACAAAGGCACCATCCAAACACCGCGTCCCGGCTGCATCGTCAGTGGCGAGAACGGCGCCGTGGTGGCCTACGCGCTGGACAAGCTGCAGGACCGCGGCAAGTTCTTCGTGGACCCCGGCGAGGAGATCTACATCGGCCAGGTGATCGGCGAAAGCCCGAAGCCCGGCGAGGAATTGGTGGTGAACGTGGTGCGCACCAAGAAGCTCACCAACATGCGCGCCAGTGGCACCGACGAGAAGCTGAACATCGCGCCCGCCGTGAAGTTCAGTCTCGAAGAGTGCATGGAATACATCGCCGACGACGAGTACCTGGAGGTGACGCCCAAGAGCCTGCGCATGCGCAAGATCCACCTGAGCGAGGTGGACCGCAAGCGCAACGCGAAGAAGCTGCAGGACGCTTAGTCCATTTCTTTTCGCCCGGCATAGAACGCACTGATCTGTGCGTTGGCCCCCGCGCGTTACTCGCGCTGGATAACCAGTGGCAGTTGATACCGGTCGCTTATCCGGACGGTGTAATAACCCGGTGCTATACCGCTCAGGTCGAGACTCATCTGTCGGTCGGTTCCTTGTCGCCTCAGTATCACCCGTCCGCAAGCATCCATCACGTGCAGTGGTACCCGTGTGATCGGGTCGAGCATCCGTACCGTCACCGTGCTTGTTGCCGGGTTGGGGAAGAGGCTGGCCACCTGCGGGTCGGCGATCTCCGGCACTACAGCAGTGCCTTCCGTCAGCCATTGCAAGGCATCACGCAGGTGGGTGCGGAACAGCGCATCGGTCACGTAGTCGTCCTGTGCATGCCCCAAGGCGGTGTAGAACACCTTGCTTCCGCTGGGTAACAAGCGGCTCCAGCTCATGGGGCGTGCCGCATCGTAGCTATTGACCGTGCCGTTGGGCCCGACGGTCTCCTCCACCTGGAGCACCGCGAAATTATCCGGCCCGTAGTAGCCGCCTTCCCAGTAGTAGTATTCCTCATTCTTCACCCACGGGTCCGGCAGGCTGTTCGTGCTCGGGTGCGTGCCGATGTGCGAGAGGGAGTAGGACGGTGTGCCGGAAACGTGGTTGGGGTTCTCCTGCACGCTGCCGCCGATCAGTTCCGCGTAGAAGTCCCAGGTGCCGGTGTTGTTGCCGTTGGCCGTGCTGTGGCGGTAGGTGTCGCTTGCGGCATGGATCCCCAATACGCTGCCGCCAGCGGCGATCCACTGCTCGAAGTTGGCGCGTTGTCCGGCGTCAAGTATCGCGTTCCCGCTGGTGTTGCTGAAGATGATCACGTCATACTGGTCCAGCACGGCGGGATCGCTGAAGGGATCTCCGGAAGCATCATCATCCACGGTGATGCCGATCTCATTCGCGATGGAGGAGAACATGGCGTAAGAGGCCGTTCTGGTGTTGTGGTCGAAGCCGGAGGTACGGGTGAAGTGCAACGCCCGATCTTGGGCGGTCATCGCCAATGGGAGCGTAAGGCCAAGTATGGAATAGAGCATCCGGTGCATGTCCGAAGCTACGGTATTACGAACGGTGCCGCATGTCCGGAAAGGAAGCGGTACGAAGGTGGCGGTCGCTCGCCCTGGTCTTGCGTGCTCGCCGTTCGACATGCCGACAGAAATGCCGCGATCGCGGCCAAGGATCGGATGATCGGGAAGCAAACTGGTGCACAGAGGCTCCGATCGCCCGATCCCGGACCATGGATCGAACTTCCGGGAAGGAGGGGTGTACGGCAGCATGACACGACCCTGATAACCAACCCCCCATACCATGAAAAAGCCGATCATCATCACACTTGCCCTTGCTGCGGCGTTCACCGGTGCAACGCTGCTGTTCTCCTTCCGCACCGCGGCCACAACGCATGCTACGGACCTCCGGAACGGAACGCCTCCGAAGGGCTGCGTTTTCAAGACGATCTACGAAGGCGAGGGGCTGGACCCGTCCTTCGTGCTGAAGACACCCGCCGAGGTGCTCACCTCGGAGAACCGCGGATACGATTGGTTGACCGCTGCGCAGAACAACGATGGTGGATTCGCGGCGGGCAGCCACGCGCATCAGGAGGTGATGGACCCGCATGCAGCACCGAGCGACCCCGCCACCACGGCGATGGTGAGCATGGCGCTGTTGCGTGCCGGGAGCACCGTCACCGAAGGTCGTTTCGCCGCCGTGCTGACGCGAACTACGGAGTTCCTGTTGACGGCCATCGAAACCTCGCCAAAAGATGCGTTGAACATCACCCCGCTCACCGGCACCCAGATCCAGGTGAAGCTGGGGGGGAACATCGATGTGGCCCTCGCCGCGCAGTACCTCAGCAACCTCATGGGCCGCATGCCCTGCAATGATCCCAAGCACGACCGCTGGCTGAACGCATTGAACATCTGCACCGCCAAGATCCAGCGGTCGCAAACGGCCAACGGCAGCGTGCAAGGCAGCGGCTGGGCCGGCGTGCTGCAGTCCAGCTTCGCCGCCAACGCCTTGGAGAGCGCCGATCATGTGGGCGCGGACGTGGACGGGAAAGCATTGGAACAAGCGCGTGATTTTCAGAAGGGCAACTTCGATGCGAACACCGGCACGGTGGCCACGGACGCCGCCGCCGGGGTGACGCTCTACGCCGTCAGCGGCAGCACGCGCAGCAGCGCCAAGGAGGCCCGCCAAGCGGAAGAGGTGCTGGAACGCGCAAAGAAGGACGGCAAGGTGAAGGCTGATGCGCCGGTCTCGTCCGCTGCGTTGGAAGATGCGGGCCTCAGCCGTGATGAGGCCGAGAAGGTGAACACCGCTTACAATGTCTATCACGCCGCCAAGGTGCGGGCACAGTCCAGCGAGGTGCTCAATGGCTTCGGGAACAATGGCGGGGAGGAGTTCATGAGCTTCCTCCAGACGGGCGAGTCGCTGATCATCAACAAGGACAAGAGCTGGAGGAACTGGTATGATGCGACGACGGCGCGCTTGGTCGGGATCCAGAACAACGACGGCAGCTGGAACGGGCACCACTGCATCACCAGCCCGGTGTTCTGCACGGCCACCGCGCTACTGATCCTCAGCGTGAACAACGATATTGAAGCGCTGGTCGCTCAAGGGGCCACAGCGGGCAAGTGAGCCCGGCCAAAAACAAGGAAGGGCGCACACCAAGTGGTCTGCGCCCTTCCGCATGGGCCTGTGCTTACCGCGTGATCACCAAACGCTCCAGTGTGGTCGATCCCCCTTGCTCATCCTTCACCGCCACCATGTAGGTGCCGATCTCCAATGCGGAAACATCGAGCACATTATCGGGAGAGGAGGTCATTTCGAGGACCAAGCGCCCGTTCATGTCGAGCACCTGCACTTGCCGACCGGCCTTGATGCCGGACAGGGTCACCCGCTTGTTCGCCGGATTGGGAAAGATCTGCGGGATGGGACCGGCCGCCTGATCCGGCACACCGGTATTGGTGGCCACGATGAACTGCCCTTTCATGCCCATGTTGGCAACATGATTAATGCAGACGTAGTAGTAGGTCCCAGCCTGGTCCAACGCAAAGGTGTATTCTCCCCCCGGGTAGTCGAAGCCTCCGTTGGAGGTGATGCCGTTGGCGTTCCAGGTGGCTTGGTCCACTTCCGTGCAGGTATGCTGGGCCCCAAGTACCAAGTGGATGCTGTCCCCGGCCACCATGTTGATCACGGGCGGGTTGAAGGTGGTGCCCGAGTTGGTCAGCTCGTAGGTGGTCTGTGCAGTGGCGGCCACGGACAAGGCCAAAAGGAAAGCAGTGGTGTAGTTTCTCATCATCGATCGGTGGGTTTAGGTTGCGTACAAGGTAGTGACGCGCTGCCAAAGTGCATCGGATCACTGGCATCCTTACCTTGGTGGCTGTGGCGGCGGCACATCTTTTGTCGGCTACCGCATAAAAGGACACCACCATGAAACGGACCGCCATTTTTCTTTGTGCGTGCTTGATCAGCCTGTGGTCCACGCTAAGCGCCCAAGACACCACCGGGTCACCCGATGCTACCCCGCCCCATTGGGTCGCCATGAGCGACAGTACCGGGCAGGCGATCGGCCTCCGGGAAGACCAGAAACAGGTCTGGCAGGAAAAGGGTGCCCGATGGGACAGCAAGTACAGCACGCTGGGAAAGGACCCGGTACACCACCCGACCTACATCAGACTGCACGCCGCACGGGAGTTCGACCTGAAGGGCTTCCTCTCCGGTGGCCAATACGAAAAGTGGAAGGAGCTGAACAAGCGCTCGCCGCGCACCAACAGGCCTTCGGGTCGCTGACCGTGGCGTGGATTCCGCAGAACGGCCACCTGCTCCGAACGATCAGGGCCGATCGGGACCGGCGCCAAGCGAGACCAAGTAGTAGTTGGTCGTGATCAAGAAATTCCGCAGGTAGGGAATGGACGAGATCAACCGCCATTGTTTGCGGGGCTTCAGGCCGAACTTGGCCTCATAGTTCGGGTTCACCAAGTAGAATGTCCGTTTGTCCTTCACGTAGTTCGTCCTTTTCAAGATCCGCTCGAAGCGTTCGATCGTGATGCCGGTCTGCTTGATCTCCAACAGGTCGGTCACCTTGGTCTTCGTCTCACCGAAACCTTTCAGGATGGCGGCATAGATCGGTCTCGGAAGTATGTGGAAGAACGGAAGCTTGGAAAGTACCCGGCTTTCGCAGATCTGCTGGTGCCCCCCGAAAGGATTGTGCCAAGGGGGGAAGCCGAGGAAGAAGCGGCCCTTCGGCTTCAGCAGCCCGCGTGCGAACTCCATGAAGCGTTCCTGCCCATGGATGTGCTCCAGCACGTCCCGCATGATGATGATGTCGAACTGCCCGATGTCCTTCGTGTCGTAGATGTTCGACACGATCAGCTCCAAGTTGCCCTGGTTCGGATGCCCTGCGAAATAGGCCTTCGCGTTCGCGACCTTTCCCGGGGCCATGTCCACGCCCACCACGCGTTCGCACCCCAGGTCCATGAAGGGCTTCAGGTTGCCTCCCTCGCCACAGCCGATCTCCAGCACTGAGCTCTGGGCATTGATCTCCAGCACTTCGGAGATGAACGGTAGCACATGGTTGCGCACCGTGGTCTCTTGCTCCCGGAAATACTTCTCCCGGTCTATATGGCGCTCTTGCATGTAGTGGTCGGCCGCTTACAGCAGGTTCACTTTCTGCGCTTCTTTGCGGCGTGGCTCCTTCGGCATGGTGCCGAAAATGTAGTCCCAGAAGGGCGTGCTCACCCCGAAGGCACCGTCATCACCCACGTAATGGTGGAGGTTGTGGTGTTTCCAAATGATGCCGAGGAAGTTTTTGGGCTGCTTGTAGATGTGGATGGCGTAATGCGCGAGCAGGTACGTGCTGTAGCCGAAGAGGAAGCCGCCTCCGAAAGCATATCCGTTGGGACCGATCAACAGCCGGAAGAGGCTGATGAACAAGATCGAGAGCACGATGCTCACCAGTGGGGGCATGGCCAAGCGGGCCTTGTCGCGGGGATGTTCATGGTGTATCCCATGGATCACGTACTGGAAGCGCTTCCGCTTTTCGGACTGTGCGGGAATGTGGTAGAGGTAGCGGTGCATCACATATTCCACTAAGGTGAACAGCACAATGCCTCCGAGGAAGAAGACCAGGACCGTTTGCCAGGATATGGCCAGTTTGGCCATGGAATACCACAGGGTGATAATGCCCACCGACCAGAACAGGGCGAGCGGGATGGCGATGTGCGTTTTGGTGAACGCCTCAAGCACCGGGTTCTTAAAGATCCGACCGGCACCGGTTTGTGGTTTATTTACCATGATCGTCGTCCGCAAAATTAAGCATCAGGATATGCTCCGTGCCGATGATGCCGATATCCGCGGATCGAAGGTGAAGCTGAGCCCCCCGAAATAGCTGCGCCCCGGTGCCGGGTTGTAGTATCGTCCGCCGGGATCGTTCAGCTGGATGAATGAGGTGTACCGCGCATCGAGCACGTTCTCCACCAGCAGGAACGCCTCCAAGCGCATTCCTCTCCATTGCCATACGTGTTCGATCCGGAAATGCATCGTTCCATACCCGGGAACACGGTCGCCGTTCATACTGTTCGCTACCACGGAGGAATTGGTCCGGTACCCGAGCTCGGCGGCATCACGGCTCTTGGTGGACAGGCGTATCCGCGCACCCCCGGACCAGCGGGGCACGCCCGGGACATCCACATGGGCGGCGTTGTCCGGCGGATGCAGCCGGTGGTTTTGCCAGGCTCCGCCCAGTAGCGCAGTGAGCCGGCTTTCTCCCGGGAGTTCGCGCCGGGTTTGGGCGGTCAGTTCCACACCGTTCTGCCGGGCATCACCGGCGTTTGTGAACACCTCTTCGGTCCCGCCGTTCACCCGCTGCGGCAGGATCAGGCCTTGCGTGCGGCGTAGGTAGGCGTTCATGGTGAGCGAGATGCCTTTACGATCGAAGACCATTCCTGCCTCGGACTCCCGCACGCGCTCGGCGGCCAGATCGGTATTGGGCATGCCTGTTGAACCGAGCACCTCCCAGATCGTGGGGCGCGACGTACTTTCCGTGTAGCGCAGGTGGGCAGTGACATGATGCGAGAGCACACGTTCAACGCCGAGCATCGGATAGAACTGCGAGGCCGGCACGTCCTTGGTCTCCACCGCGCGCAACTTATCCTGATGGCGGAAGGCCGTTGCCTCGGAGCCGATATCCGCAAAGAAGGTGGTGTGATCGCCGAGAAGCAAACGGGTGGAAAGGAAGCCGTTGATGTTGCTGGTCCGTGTGTCAGCATCGGTCCGTACATCCGCAGGGACGGCGTTGACGAAGTTCCGTTCGTTCAGTTGGTCGCGTTCCAAGAGCGCCTCCAGACCCAGTTCCCAAGCGAACGAAACGGTATTGCGGTGGATCACCCTTCCTAAGGATAGACGCGTGCCGGCGGACCGCACTTGTTCGTCCTTGTAGCCGCTGAACCCCGGAGAGGTGCCGTACGGGTTGAGCTTGTCGATCGCATGCACGTGCAAGGATGAGCGCATCAGCAGCCCTTGCCACACCCGCTGTTCCACGGCGATCCCGGCGAAGACCTGGGATTTCTCCACCCGTGCATCGATCAGTTGCGAAAAAGGACGTGCAGCGCGCGGGTCATGCAGCGCGGTGAGGCTGTCGAGGCTTCCGGGCAGGCCCCACGCGGCTTTTTGCGCCGTGAGGTAGATGCTCGCGCTGCCGTTCTTAAGGGGGAAACGCTGGGTGAGGAAGGCCTGGTCCCGCCGTGCATATTCCTGTTCGCGGTAGCCGTCATTGCCCATGCGGAGCAGCCCTGCGCTCAGCGTTCCCCCGTTGTTCTGCCGTACGCGGGTGGTCGCAGAAAGCCTGAAGTATCCATCGCTACCGCCGATGGTGGACAACGTGGCATCGAAACCCGTGTCCGGACGCTCCGGGGCCGCAGCGAGGATGAGGCCCGACGGTGCGCTGCCGTACACAGGCCCGCCAATGCTCCGGACCGCATCGACAGAGCCGATCAGTGCGGGGTCCAGCAGTTCCAGCGGAGTTGATCCATCGGCCAGGGTAAGTGAGAAGGGGCCCCAGTACACCTTCACCCCGCGTACCCCGTACGGCGAGCGGAGCAGGCTGCCCCGGATGCTGAGCCGCGTGCTTCCGCCGTGGCCGCGTTCGTCCATCTGCACACCGGGCACCCAGAGCAATGCGCTTCGCATGGACGAGCCTTCATAAGCGGAAAGGTCCGTACTGTCCACGGTGCTGACGGCCGCCAATGCGCGCCGCTCATGCGGAGATGGCCAGGGCGTCACCGCCACGGACCGGAGCTCGATCTCCTTCCGCAGCGTACGCAGTTCGATCCGCCCGGTGCGGAGGGCATCATCCCAGGCGACCCGCAGCGCGTGCAGGTCCTTGCCGAAGAACACCACGGTGTCCGATCGGATATCCGGACAGAGCCTGCCGAAAGCGTCCACAGTGCCGATGGTAGCCCCGGTGCGGTCGCGGACCATCAGCCCGGCGGCGGAGCGGCCATCGTCCCGGGCCACCATCACACAGGACTGGCCGTGTGCGGAAAGCAGGAGGATGGTCCCGGTCAGGAAGGATCCAAGGCGCGCAAGCATATGGGCCGAAAGTACCTTCAGGTGGTCCGCTGAAAGAGCGGCGGAAGATGCCCGGTCGCCCTTTTGAAGCCGGATCTGCAGTAACGATTACATTTGCGCCCCATTATCCGGAGAATACTTGGTTCCGGGCGTTTAGCTCAGCTGGTTTAGAGCACTACCTCGACAAGGTAGGGGTCGCTGGTTCGAATCCGGCAACGCCCACTTCCACTTCCTGTCGCGACAGGAAAATGACCCGCCAGATCGGTACCGCGCAAGTGCTCTCCTCATCAAAAGATCGGTCAAGCCCAACGCGACTTCGCTCCTGCACACCGAACAACTGAGCCTTTCGGATCCTTTAACGTCATAATTCCGGTGCAGAAGGCGCCACTACAACCCCGTAACATGAAGAAGACCTCGATCTCATTGACCTTTCTTTTGATCTTCGCGATCACGGCGAACGCGCAGGAGGACAAGGCACAACGCGATGCCGCAGCCGCCGAAATGCAGGCGAAGACCGCTGCGGACACCACCGGCAAGATCTGGACAAAAGGCGGTACCATCCAGCTGAACATGAGCCAAGTGAGCCTCACCAACTGGTCCGCAGGCGGTTTCAGTTCGGTCAGCGGCATCGCCCAGTTCAATGCTTTTGCCAACCGCAAGAAAGGCCGTTTCGCATGGGACAACAGCGTGGCCTTGGCATACGGTCTGCTCGCGCAGGACGGCCAGGACGCGGTGAAGACGGACGACCGCATCGAGTTGAACACCAAGTACGGTTATGAGCTGAAAAAGTCCTGGTATCTCGCGATGCTGGCCCAATTCAAGACCCAGTTCACCGAGGGCAAGGACGCTGCCACCGGAGCCCGCATCTCGGACTTCATGGCGCCCGGCTACTTGATCCTGGGCCTCGGTGTCGATTACAAGCCGAACGATCACTTTTCCGCGTTCATCTCACCGGCCACGGCGAAGATCACCTTCGTGAACGATCAGGACCTGGCCGACGCCGGTGCTTTCGGTGTAGATCCCGCCACCTATGATACCCTCGGCGCCAGACTCACCATGGGCAAGAACAGCGAGTTCGAGTTCGGCGGCTATGTGAAACTGATGTATACGCACGACCTGGCAAAGAACATCAACTTCCTCACCCGTGCCGACTTCTTCAGCAACTATCTGAAGAACCCGCAGAACATCGATGTGAACTGGGAGACCCTCTTCACTTTCAAGGTGAACTCCTGGTTCTCGGCCACGCTCAGCACCTTGCTGATCTATGATCACGACACGCAGATCATGAAACCTTGGGAGGACACGCCTCAGCAGTATGTGGGCAAGGGTACCCAGTTCAAGGAGGCCATCGGTCTGGGTATCATGCTGAAGCTCTGATACCCGGTTCTTTGAGAAAAGCCCGTCCCGAATGCTTCGGGGCGGGCTTTTTTGCCATCTCTTTCATTGGGTTCTCATTTGCATGGCCATGCAAATGAGAACGGCTTTGCGCGCACGACCTTGATCATGTTGGAGTGTCTGCTTTTCAATGTCAGAGCAGGATCTCCGTGTGTTTTGATGTGGATCAGGACAGTCTGAGTCTTTTGCGGAGGTGTGAGGCCAATTGTTAAATCGACGTTTGCATGGCCATGCAAATGGGTAGGCGGTCCATTGCGGTAACCGGTTCCGAAAAATGGAACACTGCATCCTGAATGTCAGGTCTATCACTTCGTCCGTAGGATCCCGTCAGCAAGTGCAGCGTGTTCGGCAAGCGACCTGGCCTCCCCTTCGCCGAGTAAAAGCGAATATGCGATACGCAGCTTCTCCCATGCACTTGTCGCTTCAGCAGCCTTGCGCGTGCCTTCCATGGTGAGGAACACCTCGACAATACGGTCTTGACCGTTGCGGACGATCAGGCTTTCCGATGCCAGTTTATCCAGTGTTCGCGAGATCGTGGAGGCGTCCAGCTGATGGACGTAGGCCAAGTCGGTGATGTTGATGCCGGGGGCTGTCTTGGCGGACATCAGTACAAAGCCCATGGTCGGCGTGATCTCGATGTGTCGAAAATGCGCTTCCGCCATGCGGGTAAGGGATCGCCCCAAGGCGGCTCCGGCATGATATAGGCACGAGTTGTAGTGACTTCGGAGGTCGGACATGGTTGATGCAAGATAGCATTTGCATGGCCATGCAAATGAGCCATCGTCATGTGCCCCGGCAGCCTTCGGCTTGATACGAAACCCTCAAGGAAACCGTAGCGGCCCCTTCAATGGCTGGAACAGGCCGTACAGCCAAGGGTTGCCTTCCCGTACATGCACCGCGATGGAGGACACCTGCGCCGCCTTTCCGCCAGGGTTCCAGAGGTAGACCCTAAGCCGTGCTCCATGACCGTGCTCCGGCAGGTCTGACAACGGGATGGCCGTGAAGAGCGAGGACCGGCCGAGTTCGGGGCCATCACCGCTGGTGCGGTAAAAGGTCGAGCGGTCCCCCTCCTTCAACTCCATCACCAGCTTCAGCTCGCTGCCGGGTGCGGCGCTCATTACGTCCATCCGGGCCTCCAGGATGTCGTTGTCAGCCGAAGAGAGCTCGAAGACAGCGCGTTCGAATACGGCACCGAACTCCCGGCCGGCCACGTCCCAGCCCTTGGGGGCCGAGCCATAGGCTCCCGATGTATCGCGTGATAAAGGCAGGTCCGCGTCCACGTTCCACCCTTCGCCTTTCAGCGCTTCCGGGGTCACTACGCTGACATGCGAGCGGTCGTCCAAGTGTGTTCCGTTCGGCATGCCGGAGAACAGAAAGGTCTGGCCTTCCTCCATGTCATGCCGTTCCACCATGAAAGGGAAAGCCTGCTGGATGCGGACGAGGTTTTCGGGATCGGCACCGGCGGAAGCGCCATAGAATATCTCGGCCGCGGAGGTGGCGCTCAGCAGGCTGTCCACGAATTGCGATGTTCGTTCGTGCAAGTTGATGTAGGGTGCCGAAGCACTGTCCACGTGCCATTGCTTGAAATAGAAGCCGGGGATCTCTTCCGGCAGGTCCACCAGTGCCATCCGGTCCGGTCTTTTGGAAGCCGCTATGATACCACGGACGGAAGCCTCATACTTCGAGCGATAGAAGATCTCATAGTGCTTGCGCTGCTCCACCAGACCGAAAACGGAGGTGGCCGCGATCAACGCGACCAGCGGGAGCAAGAGGGCAGTGCTTGGGGATCGCCAGCCTGCGAACAATGGAAAGACAAGGAAGGGGAATGAAAAGAGGACCACGGAATATTGGAGCACCGGCGCGTGCAACACCGAATAACCGTATCCAACAACCAAAGGGACCAGCCCGAGCACCAGGCAGAGCGGGATGAAAGGTGAGGCTCCTTCGGTTTTGGAGCGGAAGGCCTGCGCCCATCCCAGAAGCGCAATGCCGGTAACCACCACTGCGAGCGGGATGCTGTACTGGAAGATCCAAGCGGCATGACCCGGCAGCCAGGAGGGCGTGGGCGGGGATAACCATTGGCCCACGCCGCCATAGCCCAATTGGCGCCAGGTGATGGGCAGTTCGGGCAAGTACAGCAACAGCGCCAAGCCACCGGCCAATAACACACGTTTGCGTTGCAGCGGTGCGGCGAGGAACAAAAGACAAAGTCCGGCCAGCAAGGCGAACAGCAGCGCGAAATGATGGACGTAGCCGCAAAGCGCGGCGGACAGTGCCACGCCGGCCCACGCCCATTTCCGGCCGCCCAAGGCGCGGGTGATCTGGTCCATCAAAAGGGCACAAGTGAAGAAGCCCGCCGCATAGGGACGTGCGATCTGTGCATACATCACCGTGTATTGCACCGTGCCGATAAAGGCCATCGAAAGCAGTGCCGCAGCGGGTGAGGTCCACGCTGCCGCAAAGCGGTACAGAAAAAAAAGTGCCGCGACGCCCATCACGATGAAGGGCAACTTCACCACCGATCCGCTTGTGCCGAAGAGGCCGGTCCAGATCCACTCGAACACCTGTACGCCCGAGGGGTGAGCATCGATGGCCACGCCCTTCGCTATCAGCTCGCTGAACGAGCTGAAGCGCACGCGCAACAACGCGCTGATCTCGTCGTGGGTGAACGGGATGTGCGGCAAGTCCCACAGACGCAGCGCACTGGCAAGCAACAACAGGGACAGTAGCGCCCAACGATGCACCGGGCCGCCGGGGATGCGGAGGGCGGCCGCTTCTTCCAGCCGCTTGCGCCAATGCGGTTGTTCAGTTGCCACGTTCCAGGTCGCGTTTAAGGTCCTTTTCCTTCAAGCTTTCCCGTTTGTCGTAAGTCTTCTTGCCCTTGGCCAGCGCGATCTCCACCTTCACCATGCCGTTCTTGGCGAAGAAGGAGCGTACCGGAACGATCGTCATTCCTTGGTCCTTCAGTTTGCGTTGCAGCTTCTTCAATTCCGTCCGGTGCAACAACAATTTGCGGTCGCGGATCGGTTCATGCGCGAAGCTCTTCGCCTTCTCGAACGGCTGTATGCGCATGTTCCGCAGGTACAGCTCATCGCCGATGAAGGTGCAGAAGGCCTCGGTGATGCTGGCGTCCCCGAGGCGCAGGCTCTTCACCTCACTGCCCACCAGCATGATGCCGCACTCGTGCGTTTCGAGAAAGAAATACTCGAACGCCGCACGGCGGTTCTTGATCTCGGGCATCACTAGGGCGGCCATGGCGCGAAGATGGGACGGATCCCCGGACTAACCGGAAATCACCGTGCAGTGCGATCGTGCATTCATGGATACCGGGGACGATCCTTTGTGGAGGGTGTGCGTAGGTTTGTTCTACGGTCCTTCGCGCGGCCTATCCTCCCTTCTTGTCGCCGAAGTATCCCTTCTCCTTGCCCATCCGGAAGAAGCCGATGAAGAGCAGGATATAGCTCAGGTAGAATAACGACTGGAGCGATGCCAGCGCCTTGCCGGCCGCCGTCACCGGATACAGGTCGCCGTAGCCGATGGTGCTGGTGGTCATGAAGCTGTAGTAGACCGGGTCGAACCAGTGGCTGAAGGGGACGTTGAGAAGGTCACCGGCCGAATAGATCGCCGCAAAGGCGAAGACGACCTCTAAGTAGTTGAGGAAGATCAAGATCTTGGAACGGCGGAAGGAGCGGGGCGTCGGAAAGGTGTCAGAGGCGAAGATCAACGTGGGGATGTAGGTCACTGTTTCCAGCATGAACCAGACCACCAACGCCACTATCCAAGGTTGATGGGTCCAGCCGAAATAGATCCCCACCAAGGGAAGGAAGGTTTTTGCCAGCACGAACACCTCAATGGCGAAGTCCTGCATCAACGGGCCCTTTCGCCAGAATAAATGCCGGATGTAGGTGCCGGGGAACAGGAACTGCACAGCGGCCAGGAACAACCTCACGGCCTTCTCCAATCCGGCGTCCTCCTGATAGGCGTTGTTCCAAATGGCCACCAGGTTGTCCCGACGTTTGCGCAGGGTGGGATGCAGGCCCGTATTCCTCGGCAAGCCTTTTCCGAAGATCAATTGGGACAGGGCTTTGCGGACCATGATCGTGTTTTAGTCGCGGAAAAGTACTGTGCACGGCTTTCGTGAAGATGATGTGGCCCAAGTCCGATCCCCGGAATCAGGCCTGGTGGCGAGGTACGACTATGTGCGCTCCACTTCACCCACCCACACGATGCCCTGCTCCTCGATCCGCACCTTGCGCTCCTTATACAGCGCCCCTAATGCTTTCTTGAAGGCCTTCTTGCTGATGCCGAACACCCGGTAGATCTCCTCCGGCGAACTCTTGTCCGTCAACGGAAGGAAGCCCTCGTGCTGCTTCAGTCGTCTGGCCAGTAGCACGACGTTGGCATCGTTATAGTGATCGTAACCGATCGGCTGCAGCGTGATGTCCAGCTTGTTGTCGGTGCGCACTGTTTTTACGAAGCCGCTGATGCGATCGCCCATGGAGATCGGCTTGAAAACGTCGTTGGCGTGTACCAGACCTTGGTGCTTGTCATTCACGATCACCGACCAGCCCATCTCGCTGCGACCGAAGACCAGGAGCTCCACTGCATCACCTTCTGCCACGGACAGTTCCGAATTGTCAAGGTGCTTATCGATGCGCGTGCTGCCGTAGAGCCGGTCGGTCTGCTCATCCAAGGCCATGTAGGTAACGTACCATCGACCTTCCTCCAATTTCTTCTGTTGTTCTTTGAACGGCACCAACAAATGCTTCTCCATGCCCCAGTCCATGAAGGCGCCAAGGCGGTCCACTGCAAATGTGCGCAGGCTGGCGAAGCCGTTCAATTGGATCCTCGGCTCCAGCGTGGTGGCCACCTGCCGGTCCTCGGAATCGCGGTAGACGAACACGCTGAGCGTGCTGCCTTGGTCGTGTTCGGCCGGGACGTATTTATTCGGTAGCAACACCTCGTTCCCTTCGCCATCACCAAGGAAAAGACCTACGCTGGTGTTGCGCAGAATGACGAGGTCCTGGGTCTGGCCGGTGTGGATCATCCGGCGAAAGGTAGGCCGTGCGTTGCCGTGCTTATTGTACGAAGTGGAACACCAGCAGCAGGATGATCGCCGCGATGCCGAGCAGGGAGACGATGAAAAAGTAGTCGGCTACCTTCTCCATCCGCATTTCCCGCTCCGGGTGGACCGTCCGGATGGAAGTGTAGGAAAAGAACGTGGAGATCGTGAGCAGCAACGCGATCACCGAAGTGAATTCGTCTATCAGGGTCGATTCGGCTGAATCGGAAACATGCAACGAAGTGATCACGAACAGGCAAAATCCCAGCAGGTTCGCCGAGGTGCCCAAGATGTGCTGCGAGGTGCTCTTCGCCATGTTTCGGTGGCGAATTTAGCGCGGTGCAGAGCGGGCGGAAGGAATATGGACGCCCGCCCGCGTTAAAACTGCGCAATAATCTGCTGACAGGCTCACCGACCAGTTCCGGCACCGCCTATTCCCGCGCCAGCACCACCTGCCGCACAATGCTGTTCCCGCCGTTGCTGAAGTGGATGAAGTAGCTGCCGCCATACAGACGCTGCGTGTCCAGGTGCCAGATGGTGCTGCCCTTCGCCAGCTTGGAGGTGTCCACCAGTTTGCCGTCGGCGCTGTACACCTGCACTTGGAGATCTTCTTTCAGCAAACCACCGACCTGCACCACGATGAGGTCCGTGGCCGGGTTCGGAAAGATCGAAAGGTGCAGTGCGTTCAGGTCGTTCCCTGAGACGTCGGTCGTGACATCGTACACGGTGGTCCCCTCACCTATGGAAGTGACGATGCGGTTCGCGAACGTGCCATGGAACGTGGGGCCCACCACGTATGGATAGGCCGAGTTCCAATTCGCCTTCACCGTGGCGAAGTAGGCGTAGGTGCCTTCGGGATATTCCGGGGTCACACAGAAGCGCCCGTTGTGGACATCCAAGTACTCTTCCTCTCCGGGGTGCGTGAGGAATTCGTAGTCCTCCCGGAAGTAGCCTAATGGATAGGTGCTGCTCACAGCGGGGCCGTCCGCGACATCGGTGCCGTCGGCCCAAACTGTCCGGGTAGTGATGTTGCGCATTTGGTACCCGGACTCGATCCTCGTGATGCCACCGCTGCCGTCCGCATTCATGAAGCCGTATGCCCCGTAGATCGGAAAGCCGTCGAAGGCGAAGCCGATAAGCGGCGAATGTTGCGTGCTGTCAATGCTGTATAGCCCGTCGGCATCGTAGAGGTCGCAGATGGTGGAGATCACGTTCAGGTCCAGCTTGAAGGCTGAAGGGTTCTGGTGGTGGTGGTAGTTGCCCATCGCCGGGTGCGCCTTTGAGCAATCAAAGCCGCCCTTCTCGGCCAGCACCGCGTCACGGTTCCAAGAGGAAGTGGCTCCCGGTCCGCCGGGGCAGGGTGGGTTACCGGGACCGCCACAAAGCGCGTTTGTGTTCGAGTTCCATCCGGTGCCGTCGCGGTAGTCGAAGAGCGCTACGCCGTTGATGAACACGCCGCAGTCTCCGCCGACGGTCGTGCTGGCTGTGCCGGTATTCTCCACCGGGTGCCGGGGCAGTTTCACGATCTTGCTTTGGTTTGTGGCGATGGACGGATTGCCGTCGAGGAACGGGCCGGTGGGGTAGGCCGGGATCCCGGTGGCGGTGACGTACACGAAGTTGTCCGAATATTCCACCTGCTGACAGTTCACCAGGATGCCGTTGGGGATCGCCGTGGAATTGCCGGACATGTAATAGGTGCCGGTCTGGCTGGTGTTCTGCAACCACGATGTGATCTCCGGGCCGGTCTGTGCATGGCTAGTGATCGCGACGCAGGCCAACAGGGCCATTAGGGAAGTTCGGTCCATCATCATCGTGTTTCGTCCGGGTTAGTGGTGTTGGACGACATCGTTGCATCATTCCTTCGAACGGCCGTTTCTTTTCGGGGGAAAGCATGTTCCGGCGCGAAGAGGAACGGTTCGTCGGTGAGCGTGAGCAAAAAAGCCACGAGATCCACCTTGTCCTCCGAGCCAAGGTCGATCTTTTGCTCAAGTACCGGCGCGAGCGTGGGCCCGTGCTGGATGCCGTCGCTATAGTGCGCCACTACTTGCGCAAGCTTCTTGAAACGACCGTCGTGCATATAGGGTCCGGAGAATTCCACGTTGCGCAGCGAAGGGACCTTGAACTTCAACGAATCCTGCGGATCACCGGTGATGTGCATCCGGCCGGTATCCTTCAGGAGCGTGTCGATCGGCAGTCCGTTGTTGGCAAAGGCGCCGCTGGTGAACAGAGGCTCGCGATGGCAGCTGTTGCAATGGGCTTGGAACAAGGCGTAACCGTGTTGCTCCTGCACATTGAACACCGCGCCCTCTTCATGGCGCATCATTTGGTCGTATTTGGAACCGGAGGAGATCAACGTCAGTTCGAATTGCGCCATGGCCTTCAGCACGGTCTCGCCGCTCACCTTTTTCCCGAACACCGCTTGAAATCGCTCCCGGTATTCAGGCGACCGTTCCAGCTTCTTCACCACGCCCGCCATGCTTTCGCCCAATTCCGCACGGTTCGAGATCGGCGCCAGCGCTTGCATGTCAAGGTGGTTCACCGCGCCGTCCCACATGAAGGACTTGGACCATGCGAGGTTCACCAACGTCATGGAATTGCGCGTGCCGATGCTGTCGTGGATGCCGTGGCTCAACGCGTGGTCAACATGAGTGAAGGCGGTGTAGGAGAGGTGGCAGTTCGCGCAGGATTTGGTGCTGTCCGCAGAGAGTATCGGATCGTAGAAGAGCTGTCGACCAAGCGCGATACCTTCCTCGGAAAGCGGGTTCCGGGTGAAGTCATACGTCGGCTTGGGCCAACCCTCCGGGACCTGCAGTTTCACGAAATGCGGCCCCGTGCCGGAAGCGGTGATCGCGATGTAGGTCGCGGCGATCAGGATGAATGGGACCACTTTATTTCGCATTGTCGCAACGAAAGATCGTGGCAGCGGTCCCGCCCAGTTCATGCGCTGCTTCACCGGGCGACATCACGTTGTAGCGTGTCCGCAGGTCGATGGCGCTGAGGAAGGCATCCAGGTCGATCGTGATGTTCTGCTCCCCGGCGCTGAACATCGCCAGGTCGATCGTCCGGAAGAATGCGAACGGCGGGAGATAGCCGCCCAAGTGGAAGAGGAAGCCCCCGTTCGGCCCCGCCGAACTTGGGCTGTGGCCTTCCAGCTTCATGCAGATATAACCGCTGTTCCATTCCCAATACATGCCTTTCGTTGGATCGAGATCACCGCCCAACGCACCGGATACCGAAGTCAGGCTGTCGATGCCTAACAAGAATTCCACATGGTCCCACGCCATCCTCAGCGGGACGGTGAGATGCACTTCCAAGGTCTTCGGATCTGAGGCATCGAGGAGGTGATAGCTGTCCGTCTCCTCCCAGACCACCTTCCCGTCGGCGATCAGCTTGAACGCACTGAGGTAGCACTTGAACGTCTCTATGTACGAGGATGATGTTGGCTCACCATCCTCGTACGGGACCAGTGCTTTGCCTTGGTACAACGGTGTGAAGTGCAAGTGCACCGGCTCCGACTTCTGTGCAGCCAAGGTGAGGCTCATGCAAAGCGCAGGGACGAAAAAAAGCGGCCGTGTCATGGCCTTTCTTGTCGTGGTGGCGGCCCACGGAACAGCTGCGTCAATTCTTGGCTCAGTGCGATGAAGTCCGCACGTTGTTCCGGTCGGCAGATGGCCTCGATCGCTTCGAAGTGCTTGAAATGGATCATCTCGATCTGCGCCTGCACCACGCCGATGGCCGTGGCGATCGAATCCGCGCCTTCACGGCCGGGTTTCTGCAACAAGGCGTACAGCTCTTCCCGTAAGCGCTTCTGCTGAGCCGTCTTTCCGTCCACCCATCCCTGATGTTCTCCGATGGTCTGCTCGTAGGCACTGATCTGCTTGGCATCGAAATGGAGCCGCTCGATGATGCTCCGTTTCGGACCCTCCTGCTGGGGCGGAGGTCCATGGCTGAGGAGGAACGCGACCAAGGCGACATTCAATAGGACCAAGGCCACCACGGCGAGGATCAATATGCGGACCTTGGTCATCGGTAGAGTTGTTCGGAGGGTGAAAGGGAAAGGTCCGTGGCTAACTGTTGGACATCACTGGTGGTATGATCGCCGGCACCGGCCTGATGATGGTACGCCACAGCGTTCGCAGTCACCAGTAGAAGCAACGTCAGGGCCATGCCCACGGCCCACGTCAGGGGCATTTTCTCCGCACGGACAGCGGCGATGCGCGCCTCGATGCGCGTCAGCAGGAACGGCGGCGGATCCACCATCCCGACGCGTCCTAAGGATCCCAATTCGTTCGTTCCCATCAGCTGCTTGGTTGCTTGGACGACGTTCCGGGGGGTCTTCCTTCGCTGTCCATCATTTTCTGTTTCAAATTGGCCTTGGCGCGCGAGAGCAGCGATTCCACCGCCTTCACGGAAAGCCCCAGGATCGCTGCGATCTCCTGCTGCTCCAGCCCGTCCACGGCCTTCAGGATCAAGATGCTCCGTTGGCGGGGTGGCAGCGTATCGATCAAGGTGAACAAGGAATGCACCGCCTCCCGGTCCTCCAGCAGCACGCCGGGGTGATCGTAGTCGGGAAGTGCAGCGGCGGGATCGCGTTCTTCTTCGCCGAAGAACCGCAGATGGAAGCCCGCGCGTTTCTGCCGTTTCCGGGCCTTCAGCCGATCGAGGCATTGGTTCACCGTGATCCGGAAGATCCACGTCCGGATGCTTGACCGCCCGGAGAAGCCCGCCAATTTCGCATGCACTTTCACGAAAACGTCCTGGGTCACCTCCTCCGCTTCCTCCCACTGCTGCAAATGGTTCAGCGCGATGTTGAAGACCATCTTGCCATGGTCGGCATACAGTTGTGCTATGGTGTCGGAGGCTTTCAAGGATCAGGCGGGGCGTAGGGTAATGATAGCGCCCGTTCGTTGAAGCGGATCAAAACATGCCGTTCCCCTTCGCGGGCACCATCGGCACCCGCTGGATCGGATCCCAATGTAGGCGGCATGCTCCCTGGTAAAGTCCGAATGGCCCGTTATTCTCCAGTGATCGTTTCCTCCTGTTCCGCGTCGTGCGGACCGGCTTCGGCCCTTTTCCTCCGCATGTCCATCTTCCGCTTGATCCAGTCGGGATGATCGCTCGCATCCTCCGCCTCGTAAATGTGTACGGTTGTAGGACCATCGGTCTTCAGCAGCTCCTCCGGGCGGCATCCGAGGATGACCGCCGCGGTCTGCACGCCGGAATACCCGGCACCCGCGACACCATGGGACTGGATGCTGGCGCCGCAGAGGTAGAGGTCGGCGATCTCGGCCTTTGGCCGGAAGGCGAAGGGCCCGATCTGCTTGAGCACCTTCTCCGTGCCGTAGACCGAACCGTTGGTGGAATTGATGTAGAACTCGTTCGTCAACGGCGTTCCGAGCTCCTTCTGCACCACGTGTTCGCTGATGCCCGGGACCACCCTTTCCAGGGTCTTCATCATCTTCCTCATCAGCAGGTCCTTGAGGGCTTGGTAGGCCGGGGAGCGGTCCGGTCCTTCTTCCGCGAAGTCCTTGAAGGCCCGGTGGTCCACGTAGGTGATGGCCTCGATGCAATGGTGCCTGCCGTCGAAGCTGGAGGGGTCCTTCAACGTGGTGCAACTGATGAACATACCGGGGAACTCCGCCCCGATCGTAAGGTCCGGCCCCATGAGCTGGGCATAGAGCTCGTCAGCATCGAGGTTTTCCGGGGCGATCCAGATGTTGCCGGAATCCAGGCCCGCCTTGCGCAGGTCCATGTCCACCGTGAGGAAGAGCATCAGCGAGGTGCAGGAGTAGGTCGTCCGGTCCAGCTTCTTCACCAATTTGGGGCTCAGGTGCTGCTCGCCCACCAAGTGCCGATAGGTGGTGGTGGGGTCCGCATTGCTGATCACCCGTTTGGCCCGGATCTGCTCGCCGTTTTCCAGCTCAACCCCGACGGCATGCTTCTTCTTCGTCCCTTCCACCAGAATGCGCCGCACCCGCTGCGAGGTGCGCACTTCGCCACCTTGGCGTTTGATCGCATTGGTCATGGCTTTTACCATGGCACCACCGCCGCCCATCGGATAGTAGGCGCCCTCGAAGTAGTGTGCCATCACCGCGCAGTGCAGGGGAAAACTGGCCCGTCCCGGCGGTAATCCATGGTCGCCGCACTGGATGTTCAGGATGTTCTTCAGCAAGGGGTCTTTGATGTACCAGCCGATCACCCGCTTCAGGCTGAACAAGGCATACTTGCCCATGTACCGGGTGCGCCAAGGGATGGTGACATTGTCCCAGAATCCGCTCATCTTGGGGATCAGCATCAGCTGCGCGGCCACGGTGCGCACCATGTTCAGGTATTCGGTCAAGTTCTTGCGCTCCTTCGGAAAGCGGGCCGACAAGTGCTCGATCAGTTCATCGTGTCCCGCAGGCAGGTGGAAGCGCTCATCGCCGATCCAGCAGTGCTCATAGCCTGCCGGGTTCATACGGAAGAACACGAGGTCGTCCGCGATCCCAAGGCCTTCGTACAACTCACTGGTAGACTCCCCTTTGCCCAGAAGCCCGACGTAATGCACACCCGGTGTGAAACGATGCCCGTTCAGGTAGAAGCTGTGGCACCAGCCGCCGGGCACATCGTGCTGCTCCAGCACCACCACGCGTTGGCCCGCGCGGGAGAGGCAAATGGCCGCGGCCAGGCTGCCTGCGCCCGAACCGATGATGATGGTATCGATCTCTGCGTTGTTGTGCATGTGCTGTTCAGCTCTTTCCCGGCCATGGTCCATAGCGAAGCAACAACAGTTGCGGCGCTGGGTTTGCTTACCCGGCAAAGATGCTCCCTATTCCGTGGCGGCTCCAGTGAAGCGCAGGCAGAAATGTCAGCGCCCAATGATCGATCATACCCGCAACACCCCCCGAAAGCCCCGCACCCCATAGTACGACTGTGCCCCGTTGTGGTAGGTGAACACCTGGTCGTAGCGGCGATCGCAGAAGAGCGCGCCGCCAAGCTTGCGTACTGCAGGTGACGTCAGCACCCAGCTTGATGTCTTCAGGTCGAACTCACCGAGTTTTTGCAACTCCAGGTATTGCTCTTCGGTCAAGATCTCGATGCTCATCTCAGCGGCCATGTCCATCGCGCTATTCGCCGGCCGGTGTTCCTTTCGGCTCTCCAAGCTTTCGCGGTCGTAGCAAACACTGCGGCGGCCTTTCGGGCTTTCCGCGGAGCAATCCATGAAGATGAACGCACCGCTCTTCTTGTCCCGGCCCACCACGTCCGGCTCGCCTCCGGTCTCTTCCATGGCATCCAGCGCACGCAGCTTTTCCGGATGCGCCTTCAGCCGGGCTACCACGTCAGCCCATTTCAGGTCCTTGTGCCGGGGCATGTTCTTGTCAAAACGGGCTTGCAATGCGCTGAGCAATGCATCCCGCTGATCCACTGAAAGTTGTTTGTCCATTCGATCCGTTGATCCGCTCTTCGTGAGGACTTACTACCATCCGCCGCCACCGCCGCCACCGCCGCCGCCGCCGGAGAACCCACCACCGCCGGAACCCCCGCTGCTGCTGGAAGGCGGTGTGCTCGAGGACCGGACACTGCTGGAAAGTGAGGAGTTCATATGCTGGGAGAACATGCCGTAATTCATAATGGAACCACTGTACCAGCCGGGATGGTAGCTCTTGTCGATAAGGGCCTTGCCGATCATGTCTTGGAACCGGTCGCCCCAGATCTTTTCCACCTTGAACGCAATGGCATAGGGGAGGTATTTCTCAAAGACCTCGGGCGTCATCGTGGGCGGGTTGAAGTGCTGGATCTGCTTTTCCTCCGCCGCGCCCAAGTACATCTTGAACCCCAGCAGCCTCGACCGCAAGGCCTGCTTTTCAAGGCTGGGCTTCTTGATGAGAATAATGTAGATCAGGAACAGGATGAAATTCACCGCCACGAAAGCGATCATGTACACTGCGTCATATCCGTCCCAACGTTCGCTGTGCAGGAAAAAAATGGCCACTACACAAGCGATGACGGTGAGGATCGGGATCAGCCAGAATTTCAAATTGTTGCCCTTATTGAGGAATGCGTTCCACTGCGATGTGAGCGAGGATTTGAACTCGGCGGCCATGCTTTGCACACGCGGGTCATACGTGCCGTCGAAAACAAAGCCTTCCGGGCCTGAGTTGAACAACCGGCCATAGAGCTCCTGCTCCTCCTTGGGCAGGCCCGTGCCTCCCTTCAACCTCACGATAGTATAGATCTCCTTGGTGATCAGGCCCAGTAGCTGTTCCTCTTTTCGCTCATCGATCCGGATCAGTCCCTTCACGGCAAGGTCGATCATGGCAGGGGTGATCAAGTAGTTCTGGAACTTTCCTTCCATCACCATGCCTACCGAGGCCGGTGACATGGCATCAGGTGGCTCGAAGAGCGGGATCACGGTCGGCAGGTCCGGGTCCCGGCCGAACCGGATCCACGTCACGATGTAGTAAAGCAGGAGCAGTAGTGTGATGATACCGCCGATGATCGGCACGGCATACTGCTCGAAAAAAGTCGGTGGCGGCGGTTCGGCCACCACGCCTTTCTGGAAGCCCACGGCTACGGTCAATCCTTCGTAGTTCTGCAAGGCGCGCCCTTGGAAGTTGACCGTGTGTCCATTGATGATGGAATCCGTGCAAGCGCTTTCCGTGGAGCCGTATTCCCCCGTGTAGCATGCGGTCTGTTTCACTTGGGCCGCAGGGGGCAAATGAATGCTCGCCGAAACGCTGTCTATCCGGAAGTCCCAGCCATTGCCATTGACGTTCCAGTAGATCTCATCGTAGCTGGGGAAGAAACCGACCTGGCCCTTTGTGGAATAGGTGATCCGGTAGCGGTAGTCCCCGGGTTCCAGCAAGGTGTTCTTTTCGCCTATGTAAATGACGAACTGCCCGGCTTCCTTTTCGGTGTGGTAAGTCGCAGCCTCACCGTTCACTTGGATATCGCTGATGTCATACCGCACATGGATCTCCTTGCCGCTGTGGTCCACGAAGGAAAGCGGCAACGTCCGGACGATACCGCGTTTGAAGTCGATGCCCTCCACATGCGCATTGATGTCCTCCGTCACCGTTAACCGGCCATCGGGTGCGACCGTCAGGTCCGTGTGGAACGAATTGATCTTCTCGGTCTGTCCGAAGGCGGACAACACGCCCAGCACCGATGCCAGCAGGAGCCAGCGCCGCATCACGAGAACTTTACCGAAGGAGCCTTCTTCTCTGCTTGGTCGTCCAGCTCGAAGAACGCGGACTTGGCGAAGCCGAACGAATTGGCGATCACGTTGCTCGGGAATGTCTCGATCAGCGTGTTCTGGTCGCGCACATTGCCGTTATAGTAACGCCGCGCCTTCTCGATATCGCTTTCCACTTCGGTCAATTTGTTCTGCAGGTCCAGGAAGTTAGCGTTCGCCTTCAAGTCCGGATAGCGTTCCGCCACCGCCATGAGGTTCACCAGCGAGCCTTTTAGCGCGTTCTCCGCAGCCTGCTGCCCTTCCACCGTGGTGGCCTGCTGCGCTGCGGCCCGGGCGCGGGTCACGTTCTCGAAGGTCTCCTTCTCGTGCGTGGCATAGCCCTTAACCGTTTCCACCAAATTGGGGATCAGGTCATAGCGCTTCTTCAGTTGCACATCGATGCCGCTCCACGCCTCGGCCACCAGGTTCTTCAACTTTACCAACTGGTTGTAGATCCCGATGGCATAGAATGCTACGATCACTACAAGGGCAACGAGAATGGCTGCGACGATCATGTGGTGGGATTTTGGGTGGAAGGAAGGTCGAATATAGCGCGATGCGGACTTGCCCGAGCGCTTTGGCAATGATCCCCTCAAGCGAAAACCGCATACAGCCCCCAGTAGGCGAACAAGGCGACCAACGCCACATAGATCGTACTGTTGAGGGTGAACAGCCATCTGGATGTGCCTCGCCAGGCCTTCTCCTTCACCACCTTCCGGTTGATCAGGAGCAAGGGGATGATCGCAAGCAGGATCACGAAGGGGAGGTAACCCGCAAGGGTCAATAGCATGGATCCGGGATCCCGGTAAGGGGCAGGGAAATAGAAGATGCCCATCTCCGTAGCTAATTTGAAAACGTAATACATCAAGACCAAGCTCACCGCCGCTAGCATCCATTTGTACCCGGCATAGGGCGCCGTTCTGTTGCGGAAATAGCTCAAGGGAAAGTAGATCGCTGAAAGCAGGAACAGGATGAAGCAGAAGCGTAAAAACCCGTCCAGGGCGGAACTGTTCAACGGTGTTTTGAAACGCAGCAGTTGCTGGTACTCCTTGTTCGGGGGGAACAAGGACGATATTTCATAGGAGTGGTCACCTCGTGCAAGTTCCGCGGCCAGATCGAATTGAACAGGATGCGCGTAGTCATGATAGAAGAACAGGTCTACGTTCCCCTTCTGCAAGTCCCAGATCGACGTCAGCAGGGTGCCGTCCCCGTGCTTCGCGCGGCAGACGTGCATGGTGTCCGAAAGCGCGGTGCAGAAGGCAAGTGAAGTATCGATCTTGTATTGCAGGAAAGCGGTCCCGTTGATGTAGCGTTGTTGCGTGATGCTATGGAAGTCACTGACGGTGGAAGGACAGAAATTCGCGATCACATAGGAGGCATCATCGCCGAGTGTCAGCGTGTAGGGTTCCACCACGAGGTACCTTCCTGAGCGGTCGGTGTAGAGGAACACATCGTTGCTGAGCACACTATGATCGTATTGCTCGATGTAGGCTTTTACCTCCTCCACCGTCCTGCACGCGTGCAGGATGTCCTTCAGGTATTGCACTCGTCCGGGGATCGGCTTTTTGCCCACGGCGGGTGCGCCGTTGTCAGGCGTTCGCGTGGCAAGGGTTCCGAATGAAAGGCCGTACACGTTCATGCCGGCCTGCGGGGAGAAGCCTGCCGCACCCATGTCGTTCGCGCCCGTGAAAGCCGCCCCGAATCCGGTTGTTTCGAACCAGATGCGCGGGTGTTCGAACCACGTATCGTAATTCATGCCATAACGGGTGGCTCCCCCGACGGTGACTTTGTATGCGCTGCACGCAGGAACCCGGTCAACGGAGAAAAACAACACGATCGCCAGCAGCGATACCTTGATGATCTTGGATCTGTTCATGGAGCGATCGGGAACGATGTTCCAACGGGATCATGAAGGAAAGATTATCAAAGGCCTGTCGATCTACTCACTGTCGCTCGGTTCCCACAGCTCCACCTTGTTGCCTTCAGCATCCAGGATGTGTACGAACTTGCCGTAGTCGGATGCCTCGATCTTGTCCACGATCGTCACGCCTTCCTTTTTCAGTTGCTCCACCAATCCTTCCAGGTCTTCCACCCGGTAGTTGATCATAAAGTCTTTGGTGGAAGGTTCAAAGTAGGTCGTGTTTTCGGCGAACGTGCTCCATTGCGTCACCCCTTTTTTGCTCGGGTCGGCTTCCTCTCTCCACTCAAAGCTCGCCCCGTACTGGCCCGCGTCCAATCCCAGGTGCGTGTTGTACCACTCATTCATCTTCTTGGGGTCTTTGCACTTGAAGAAGACGCCGCCGATGCCCGTTACTTTTTTCATGGTTGCCTGTTGGTTGGGTGGTTCAGTCGTGACGGTTTTGGATGCGAAGCCAAGTCCGAAAGTAACGGCACATGCCAGCGTTATCAAGAGCGGCTTTTTCATGTCTAGAAGATGGACTTGTTCTGTGTTGCATTCCTCCTCGCTGCCAGATAGAAGGACACGTCGAATATAGACGTCACTTGTCTTCGCAGATAAGAGATGTACCCGAAATGGTCTGAGGACATGGGAAGCCTTTGCTCCGTTGATCACCGGCCCACGGCCAATGTCGTACCTTGGATGTGTCATTAGCAAACCGTTCAATCCTGCAACTGAAATGAAAGCCATGATCTGGATCGCCGCACTGCTATTCCTCACCGTGGATGCCACTGCCCAAACGCCTGCGGGCGCCCCTTCCAGCGCGGTGCTGCAGAGCTGCTTCATGGGCACGCCCGCGGCCACTTGGACCAAGTTGAAGCTCACCAGCGATCAGCTGGAGCGCTTAGGCCGGGTGCAGGAGGCCTGCAAAACGGAATGCGACCTGCCGAACGTGAAGAAGGAGGAGGACCCGATCTCCCATTCGGGTGGCGACATGATCATGACCGAGGTGAAGAACATCTTAACGATGGACCAGTATGCGGCTTGGTTGGCCTATTGCGAAGGGGGCGGCGGGGCGGCCCCGAAGTGAAGGACGCAGTGCAACAGTCTGAAGAGTGCCGGAAGCGTTTTCGTTTTGAGCGATCGCTCAGCATGCCCCCACAAGTCCTACCGGCCTGTTTCTGTCAGGAGCGCCCTTTAGTATAGGGGTCCGAAGGACTTGCGGGAGCGGGGTCTATCTTCGGCGGACCAATGGGTACTACGCACAAGATCATTACCGGGGACAGCCGGACGATGGGCCACCTTCCGGACGCTTCTGTCCAATTAGTCGTCACCTCACCGCCGTACTGGCAATTAAAGGACTATGGCTCAGTCGACCAGATCGGTTATCATGGCAGTTATGAGGAGTACATTAACGACCTAAACTTGGTTTGGCAGGAATCCGATCGTGTGCTCTCTCCGGGCTGCCGTCTGTGCGTCAACATCGGCGACCAGTTCGCACGCACGGTTTACTATGGACGTTACAAGGTGATCCCGATCCGCACGGAGATCATCCGATTTTGCGAAGCGTTGGGCTTGGATTACATGGGCGCGGTGATCTGGCAGAAGGTCACCACCACCAACACCACCGGCGGAGCGGCCATAATGGGCAGCTTCCCGAATCCACGGAACGGAATTTTGAAAATCGACTACGAGTTCATCCTGATCTTCAAAAAGCCCGGTACCGCGCCCAAGCCGACGCCGGAGCAGAAGCAGCTTTCCGCAATGACCACCGAACAGTGGAACCAATACTTCGCCGGCCATTGGAGTTTTGCAGGGGCCAAGCAGGATGGGCACTTGGCGATGTTCCCAGAAGAGCTGCCGGCTCGGTTGATCCGCATGTTTTCCTTCCACGGCGAAACGGTGATGGACCCTTTCCTAGGCAGTGGCACCACGGCCATGGCTGCAAGAAACCTCGGCCGTTCCTCGGTTGGGTATGAGATCAATCCGGACTTCATCCCGGTGATCAAGAACAAGTTGAACGTGGCTCAAGGCGACTTGGCGGGAAGCCGCTATGAATTTCTTCACGAAGAACGCGCCGCAGTTTCCGAAGAACGGACGGCCCGCTTGCCATACGTCTTCACCGATCCGCATAGGATGGACAAAAAGATAGATGCGCGGAAATTGACCTTCGGGTCGAAGATCGCCGAAGGCAACGCTGCCCGGGAGGAGTTCTTCACAGTGAAGGAAGTGCTTTCGCCCGAAATGGTGCGCCTGAGCAACGATTTGGTTATCCGCTTGATAGGCGTGAAGCAACGTCCTGAAGATGCATCCGCTGCGAAAGTTTGGTTGGAAGAAAGCACTAAAGGCCAGCGAGTGTACTTGCGGTACGACAAGGACAAGCACGACGAACAGGACCGTTTGCTTGGCTACCTCTACTTGAAAAATAAGACCTTTCTCAACGCCCACCTGATTAAGAAAGGTTTCGTGGACGTTGATCCCATTCGTGATTTCAAATACAAGGAACGATTTGAACGCTATGCCGAAGAAGTTGAAGCATAATTCCAAACATTACTCGTTGGAGTTCGGCAAGAAGGAAAAGGTGCTCAACTATACGAGCCAGACCTACCAGCTTACACGTCCGGCGAAAGTGGGTGCAGTGATGTCACTAATTCGCGAATGTCAACCAGCGACCATCGAAGAATGGAAGGACTGGTTCTTCGAGCACGCGAGCACAGCGGCTAAACAACCTACGCGAGTAACGGAGGATAGCCTGAGAGAGCTTGGAGAACGCCTGTACGAGAAAATCGTGGAAGTGGTAATCCCGGAATGGACCATGGCCTTCCAACAGGTGACCAAGCAGGATTGCATCGACTACGTGTACAACCTCACTATCAATCGCACCTATGACGGCTACCTGCGGGAGAAATCCGTCGTGTTTGATGAATTGGCGGATCGCTTTCCATTTGTTAGGTTCGAGGAATCTGACGCGGAACTGGACCACGCTGGGGACATCGACTTCCTCGGTCATGTGGGTGAGCGTGCGTTCGGCCTGCAGATCAAACCCGTAACCGCAAAGGCCAACTTCGGCAACTATTCTCCGAGCGATCGCATGCGGGCCAGCTTCAGCGAATTCACGCAGCACTTCGGCGGCAAGGTGTTCATCATTTACAGCTTGGGCGGTGAAGTGGCGAACGAGGATGTTGTCGAGTTGATCGAGGCGGAGGTGGGGCGGTTAAGCGCATGACGACTCGTTTGTTGGACCGTGCCATTTGTTGAGGATAGTCCCGAACACGAGCATTATCACCGGAAGGAAATAATGGTCAAAACGCACACTTTTGAGTGTCCCCAACAGCTCGCCAATTGTATCGTGGCAGCTGATCACTTCACCACCAGCACTGGCACCTTCACCCTATGCCTTACCGCATCCACGGTAGCGCCGAAGAGCAGGTCCTTCAGGCCGCGGTGGCCGTGCGAGCCCATTACCAGGAGTTCGGCCTCGCTCTTGTTCACCAATGTGGCGATCGCTTCCACCGGGCTGCCTTGCCCCACCACGGCCTTAGCGGTATAGCCGGCTTCGCGGAGCTTTATGGCATAGTGCTCCAGGTTGGTGGCATCGTCCACGGCCTCGCGGTCGCTGGTGAGTTCGCCTAAGTAGCGCGCGGCAGCGCTCTCGGTGATGTGGATCAGGATGTACTCGGCCACCTTTCCGCCTTGGGCGATGGCCGCGTTCAGCACGCGCTCGTCCAACGGCTTGAACTCCACGGTGATGGCGATGCGTTGCGGTGGGCGCTGCTCCTGCACCTTCAGCTCGGGCAAAGTGCCGTCGATATGTCGCTTGGCGGGTCTCAGTTTCACAAAGAACGGCTTCACGGTGATGTAAAGCAGCAGGATCCCGGACAGTACGATGATCGGGATCACGAGGAACTTCACCCAGATCACATGTGAGCCACCTTCTTTCAGCCAGCCTTGCACCTTCTGTACCACTAACTGGGCGTTCAGTACCACGATGATGAGCGCGGTGCTCCACGCCAGCAGTTGCACCCAGGGCTTGATGGCGAAGGTGCCCATGCGCTTTTTGTCCGAGGTGAAGTGGATCAGCGGGATCACGGCGAAGCCTAATTGCAGGCTGAGCACCACTTGGCTGAATACCAGAAGTTCGCCCAAGGATCCCGGACCGAAATAGATGATGCTGACGATGGCGGGAATGATGGCAAGCAAGCGGGTGATGAGCCGTCGCAGCCACGGGCGGATGCGCAGATCGAGGTAGCCTTCCATCACGATCTGCCCGGCGAGCGTGCCGGTGATGGTGCTGCTCTGCCCCGCGCCGATGAGGGCGATGGCGAAGAGGGCCGGCGCCATGGTGCCGAAGAGCTCGCCCAGCAGTTCGTGCGCCTGGTCGATCTCGGCGACATCGAAATGGCCTGCGGTGTGGAAGGCGGCGGCGGCGAGGATGAGGATGGCGGCGTTGACGAAGAAGGCGAGGTTGAGCGCGATGGTGGTGTCGAAGAAGTTGAAGCGAATGGCTTCGCGCATGCCCTTGTCGGTGCGCTCGAAGCGGCGCGTCTGCACCAGCGAGCTGTGGAGGTAGAGGTTGTGCGGCATCACGGTGGCGCCGATGATGCCGATGGCGATGTAGAGCGCCTTGTCGGAGAGTGTGGAAGGGATCAGGCCTTGGAGCACATCGCCCACGACGGGTTCCACGATGAACATTTCAGCAAGGAAGGAGAAGCCGATGAGCGCGACGAGCGAGAGGATGAAGACCTCCATTAAGCGCATGCCCTTGTTCATCAGGAAGAGGATGAGCAACGTGTCGAGGCCGGAGATCAGCACGCCCCAGAGCACGGGGAGGCCGAAGAGGAGGTTGAGGCCGATGGCCATGCCGATCACCTCGGCGAGGTCGCAGGCGGCGATGGCGATCTCGGCGAGCACGTATAGCGGGATGTTCACCAGTGGCGGATAGGTGTGCCTGCTGGCCTGTGCGAGGTCGAGGCCGCGCACGATGCCGAGCCGGGCACTGAGGCTTTGCAGCAGCAGCGCCATGAGGTTGCTCATCAGCAGCACCCAGATGAGCTGGTATCCGAAGGCGGATCCGCCGGCGATGTCAGTGGCCCAATTACCGGGGTCCATGTAGCCCACGCTCACCAAGTAGGCCGGTCCGAGAAAGGCGAGAAGCCGGCGCCAGCCCTTCGCCACGGGAATGGCCACGCTGGAATGCACGTTGCCTAAGGAGCGCCGGTCGTGCGTCATGGCTTCCGGTTTTTCCCCGTGGGAAGGATCTCCACCAGCAGGTGCGCGGCCACTAGCGCCGAGAGGGTGAGGTGAAGCGCTTTTCCGCCTTGCAGTTCCACGCTGTCATCGAAGGCATGGCGGGCGACCACCTCGAAGCGCATACCGATGCCGACGCCTTTTTGGTCAAGCAGGTGCAGCAGGGTGTCGCTGCCGTCCTTCACGGCGGCGATGCGGACGTGCGTACCTGAGGCGCACTCCATGAGCGAGGTGGTGTCGCGCGTATGCATGCGCCCATTACGATCAGGGATGGGGTCGCCGTGCGGGTCGAAGGCCGGGTCGCCGAGGTAGCCGGCCAGTTTATCGGTGAGCTTTTCGCTGTGGACGTGCTCCAACTGTTCGGCCACTTCATGCACTTCGTTCCACTTGAATCCGAGCCGTTCAACTAAGAAGGTCTCCCAAAGGCGGTGCTTGCGGACGAGCTTCAACGCGGCGACCTTGCCTTTGGCGGTGAGCTTCACACCGTAGTAGGGCTCATGCTTCAAGAGGCCCTTCTCGGCGAGCTTCTTCAGCATCACAGTGACGCTGCTGGCCTTGATGTTCAAGCGTTCCGCGAGGTCCTTGGTGCCTGCGGTGGCACCATCCTGCAGAAGGGTATGCACGGCCTTGATGTGGTCCTCCTCGCTGCGGGTGAGCATGGCGACAAATGTATGGTGAAATAAAATAATTAGATAAAGCTAAATTGATGATCAGTGATCGGGGCTCCGTAGGTCACAGGGATAGCCGCCATTTTCCATTCAGTAGCGTACTGCTCCGCGCACAGTGCGAGATCCTGTCAATCCTGAAATCCTGTCATTCTCTTGTCGGCAGGCCCGGTCGGCAGTAGGCAGCAGCAGGTGGCAGTGAGCGTTGGCAGTACCCGGTACCCTGTACCCTGTACCAAAACTCCGATCATCCTTCTCCAATAGCATTCTCTGCGCCTCCGCGCCTCTGCGGCCCCTCAACATCCACTGATCACCACAAGCAGAAACTCCGTCAACCTCCCCACCCGCACCACCGGCTACTTTTGCGGGCCGATGTACAAACTGCTCCGCCCATTCCTCTTCCGCCTGTCGCCGGAGCGTGCGCACCACCTCACGTTCGCAGCATTGGAAATGGCGAAGCACATCCCCGGTGCGCTGGCACTGGTGGGTGGTGAACGTCCTTCGGCGGAAGCCGCCGTGGAAGTGATGGGATTGAAATTTCCCGGTCCCGTGGGCCTTGCCGCCGGCATGGACAAGGATGCCACGCACGTGGACGCGTTTTCGCGGATCGGCTTTGGATCCGTGGAGATCGGCACGTTGACGCCCGTGGCACAGCCCGGCAATGAGCGACCGCGGCTCTTCCGGCTGAAGGCCGATCACGCATTGATCAACCGCATGGGCTTCAACAACGGCGGCGTGCAGGCGGCAGTGGAGCGCTTGAAAAAGCGCAGCCCCGGCATCATCGTGGGCGGCAACATCGGCAAGAACAAGGTGACACCGAACGAGCAGGCCATCGACGACTACGTGAAATGCTTCGAGGCATTGCATGCCGTGGTGGATTACTTCGTGGTGAATGTGAGCAGCCCGAACACGCCTGGTCTGCGCGCGCTCCAGGAGAAAGGTCCGTTGTTGGCCATTTTGAACGAATTGAAAAGGCGCGATGCCGCAAAGCCCGTGCATCGTCCGATCTTGTTGAAGATCGCGCCGGACCTCACGGACGAACAGTTGGACGACATTGTTTCCGTAGTGAAGAAAAGTGGAATCGCGGGCGTGATCGCCACCAACACCACCATCTCGCGTGAAGGCTTGCAAATGCCGAAAAGTGAGGTGGACGCCATAGGTGCGGGCGGTGTGAGCGGCAGGCCCGTTCGGCAGCGCAGCACGAAGGTGGTGAAGTATTTGCGGCAGCGCTTGCCGAAGCCGCTCGTCATCATCGGCGTGGGCGGCATCGACAGCGCCGAGGCCGCGATGGAAAAGCTGGACGCCGGTGCGGACCTTGTGCAGGTCTACACGGGCCTGATCTATGAAGGTCCCGGGCTGCTGAAGCGCATCAATGCAGCCTTCGCTTTGCGAAAGCTGAATTCTTAAACCACGGATGGACACGGATACACACGGATCAGCCTAGGGATAAAGATGCTGCTGAACACGGATGGCAATGCTGAAAATGTGAGATGGAAAGCTTCGTTTTGCGAAAGCTGAATGCTTGAACCACGGATAAACACGGATCGGCCTAAGGATAAAGATGCTGATGAACACGGATGGCAATGCTGAAATGGGAGATGGAATGCTCCTCTTTGCTGCGGATACCGAAGCGATCATTGGTGCGGCCATGGAGGTCTTGAATGTGCTTGGTCATGGTCTGCTGGAGAAGCCTTATGAAAATGCCTTGGCCGTGGAATTCCGTCTTCGGGGCATCGGGTTCGAGCAGCAACCGCAATTCGATGTGATGTACAAGGAGGTGCGGGTGGGACTCTATGTTCCTGACCTCATCGTTCGTGGTAATATTGTCGTGGATACCAAGACGATCGACAAGATCGGTGACCACGAGAAAGGCCAGATGCTGAACTACCTTGGCCTTACCGGTTTGAGGGTGGGTCTCATTCTGAATTTCAAACGTGCCAAACTTGAATGGAAAAGAGTTGTTCTATGAGTTTATCCGTGTCGATCCGTGTCCATCCGTGGTTCAAAACGACCCGAGGTTGAAATGACCGAAGTGAAACTGATCGAATGCCCGCGTGATGCCATGCAGGGCATCCACGAATTCATCCCCACGGAAGTGAAGGTGAACTACCTCAACGGGCTGCTGCGCGTGGGCTATGATACCATTGACATCGGCAGCTTCGTAAGCCCGAAAGCCATTCCGCAGATGGCCGACACCGCCGTGGTGCTTCAGCGCATCGACCTCAGCGCCACAAAGAGCAAGCTGCTGGTGATCGTGGCGAACGAGCGCGGCGCGGAGGATGCGGTGAAACAGGAAAGCGTGCACTACTTGGGCTATCCCTTCAGCATCAGCGAGACTTTCCAGCAGCGCAACACGAACACCAGCATCGAAGGCAGTTGGGCACGCACGGCGCACATAGCGGAACTGGCGCGGAAGGCGGGGAAGGAGCTGGTGGTCTACATCAGCATGGCCTTCGGGAACCCGTACGGCGACCCGTGGAACGCGGAGGTCGCGCAGCACTGGACGGACAGGCTGGTGAACGAGCTCGGCGTGCGCATCATCGCGCTCAGCGACACCGTGGGCGTGGCCAAGCCCGAGGACATCGCAAGCATGTTCAGCGCTTTGGTGCCGGCCATGCCGGAAGTGGAGTTCGGTGCGCACCTCCATGCCCGCCCGGACAATTGGAAACCGAAGACCGATGCCGCGTGGGACGCAGGATGCCGCCGCTTCGACGGTGCGCTGAAAGGCTACGGCGGCTGCCCCATGGCTGAGGATGACCTCGTTGGCAACTTGGCGATGGAGCAGTTCGTGCGGGACCTGGAAAAGCGCGGGATCCGGACGGGACTGGATCTGGCGCAGCTGGAGCGCAGCGTGGTGGAAGCGGGAACGGTGTTCCCCTAAAGCACTCGTTCCTCAGGGTCCGCTGCGCGGGACCGCTGAGGGAACTAGTCCCATCAAGGTCTCACGGAGTGGGCCTTGATGCCGCAATGACGAGAACTCCGTCATTTGGAATCCGGATATATCGTCAATATATTTGGCGCACCAATTCATTGCGCCATGAGCCCACATCCCCATTTCGGAAGCAACCTGAAGCTGCTGCGCGCCCGCCGCGGCCGCTCACAGGAAGAGGTCGCCGTTGGCCTCGACGTGAAACGCTCCAGCTGGAGCGGGTATGAGAATGGTAGCGCGGAACCGCCCTTGGACCTACTGGTACGCATCAGCGGCTACTTCAGGGTGAGCTTGGACAAGCTGCTGAAGGATGACCTCACGCTGTTGAGCGAAAGCCAGCTCGGCATTCTGGAGCGCGGCGGCGACGTGGACCTCAGCGGGCGCCGGTTGCGCGTGCTGGCCACCACCGTGGACGCCAAAGACCGGGAGAACATCGAGCTGGTGCATGAAAAGGCCAAGGCCGGCTATGCGCTGGGCTACGCCGACCCGGAATACATCAGCGTGCTGCCGGCTTTCCAGATGCCCTTCCTCAGCCGCGACCGCAAGTACCGCACCTTCCAGATCAGCGGCGACAGCATGCCGCCCGTGAGCGAAGGCTCGTGGGTAACGGGCGAGTACGTGCAGAACTGGCAGACCATCCGCGACGGCCAGCCCTACATCATCATCACCAAGGAGGACGGCATCGTGTTCAAAGTGGTGTACAACCAACTGAAGACCACCGGCGGCCTGTTGCTCTGCAGCACCAATCCCGTCTACCAACCCTACGAGGTGCCCATCTCGGAAGTCTTCGAGGTATGGAAGTTCGTCCACTTCATCAGCCATGAGCTGCCCGAGCCGAACCTGAGCCGGGACGAGCTCGCCAGCAGCGTGATGGACCTGCGCAAGGAAGTGGGCCAACTGCGGATGACCATGGAGAAGCAGGGGAGGCTGGCGTTGTAACGAACGCTCGTAATTCCTCTTTTAGCCGCAAGCCATAAGCTACAAGCCCCAAGCTTGTGGCTTGTAGCTTATGGCTCGTAGTTCATAGCTGACGCGCTGCGGATACCTTTGGCGAAAGTCATCCAGACCAAAGATGAGATCCCTGATCCATTCCCTGCACCCCGTTCGAAGTTGGGCGCTTCTCGCCGTGATCCTCTTCGCCACCGGCTGCATCACCATCGAGGAGCACTATACCTTCAAGAAGAACGGCTCCGGCACCATGGAATACGTGATGGACATGAGCGCGATGCAGGGCATGATGGACGCTTTGGACTCCGGCGGCGGGAAAGCCAAGAAGGAGAAGGCCGACGGCCCGATCACTGGAACGGAGGAGCGTATCAAACAGCTCAAGGAACTGGAAGGGGTCAAGCGGGTGAAGCTGAAGGAAGAGGAGGATGGCTATGTGCAGCGGATCTCCTTCGCCTTCAAGGACCTGGACGCATTGAACAAGGCGCTGAACGTGCTGATGGCCGACAGCAGTGGCGTACAACAGACCTTCTTCCGCTGGGAGGGGAACACGTTGGTGCGGACGAACAACCAATACGCCGAGAAGATGGGTAGTGACATGACCGGCGGGACGGACTCCACCGACCTCACCAGTATGTTGGAAAGCATGAAATACAGGTACAGTTTCAAATTTCCGGATGCGATCCGCGACATCACCTTGGCCGACGGGGTGACGCGGGAAGACCCGAAGCCGAAGCAGGTGAACCTCTCCACCGACTGGTCCGTGATCATGAAGGACCCCAAGGCGCTGGACCTGCGCATCACCTTGGACAAGTAAGGGCAGGACATGGAAGAGCATTTGCTGGAGCGCGCCATCCGCCTGGCGGCGAAGGTCCACAAGGGCCAGAAGGACCGGGCGCAAAAACCGTACATCCTGCACGTGCTGCGGGTGATGATGCGCGGTACCGACATGGAGGAACAACTGTTGGGCGCACTGCACGATCTGCTGGAGCGCTCCGACCTCACCACCGCCGATCTGGAACTGAAGGGCTTTCCGCCCCGCGTGCTCACGGCCTTGGAGCATATTTCCAGGCGGAAGGAAGAGGACTACATCGGCTATATCGACCGGGTGGCGAAGAACGGATTGGCCACGCGGGTGAAGCTCCACGACCTCTCGGACAAGATGGACATCCGCCACCTGAGCGTGCTCGACCAGTCCGATATCAAACGCTACAACCGGCAATTGGCCGCCTACCACAAGCTGCGGAAACTGGCCGAAGAGGCACGTTCCGAGGACGGCCAAGGCAACGGGCGGAAAACACCGTCGACTTGAGGCCTTGGGCCTTGCGGCTATATTCGCGATCCGAAAATCATTGATCATGCGTCATTTCCTTCTCGCCTTTTTGGCACTTCCCCTCCTTTTCTCCTGCAGCGGCTCCGGTGACGGGTCCACGGATGCGAACAAGAACGATACGCTGGCCGCGGATTCCTTCAAATGGGAGGCGGACCAGTTCGGCGACACGCGCGTGCTGCGCTACCAAGTGCCGGGTTGGGAACAATTGAGCCTGCAGCAAAAGACACTTGCCTACTACCTCACCATGGCCGGCCTCAGCGGCCGCGACATCATGTGGGATCAGAACTACAGTCGGAACCTGGAAGTGCGCAAAGCATTGGAATCCATCCTGAAGAACTACAAAGGCGAGCGCTCCGGCACGGACTGGGATAAGTTCATGCTGTATGCCAAGCAGGTGTTCTTCAGCAACGGCATCCACCATCACTACGGCATGGAAAAGTTCGTGCCCGAATTCCCGCGCACATACCTGGACAGCCTTGTCGCAGAAAGCGGCGCGACCCTTTCCAAGGAAACGGCCGACATCCTCTTCGACCCTTCCATCGACATCAAGAAGGTGAGTTTGGACAAGGACAAGGACGTCGTGTTGGCCTCTGCCGTGAACTTTTACGGGGACGACATCAACGCCAATGAAGTGGAGGCTTTCTATGCCGCCAAGGAGGTGGAGGGCGACAGCACCCCGGTGAGTTTTGGCATCAACAGCAAGTTGGTGCGCGGCACCGACGGCAAGCTGATGGAAAAAACTTGGAAGATCGGCGGCATGTACGGCGCCGCGCTCACCGAGATGAACAAGTGGCTGGGCAAAGCGAAGGAAGTGGCGGAGAACCCGCAGCAGGCCAAGGCCATCGGCCTGTTGATGGACTACTACAACACCGGCGACCTGAAGACCTGGGATGATTTCAATGTGGCCTGGGCGAAGGACACCACCGGCACGGTGGACTTCATCAACGGCTTCGTGGAAGTGTACAACGATCCTTTGGGCAAGCGTGGTTCCTTCGAAAGCATCGTGGAGGTCACGGACCCCATCGCCACCAAGAACATGGTCGTGATCCAACAAAATGCGCAATGGTTCGAGGACAACTCGCCGCTGCTTCCCCAGCATAAGAAGAAGAACGTGGTGGGCATCACCTACCGATTCATCAACACCTGTGGCGAGGCCGGGGATGCGGCGCCCAGTACGCCGATCGGTGTGAACCTGCCCAACGCGGACTGGATCCGCAAGGACGTGGGCAGCAAGAGCGTAAGCCTCGGCAACATCATCGATGCGTACGACCTCAGCTCCGGGGCCAGTTCCTTGAAAGAGTTCTGCTACGATACCGCTGAAGTGGCCCGTGCGGAGAAGTACGGCTCGGTCGCGGGGAAAGTGCATACCGCACTGCACGAAGTGATCGGTCACGCCAGCGGCCAGATCGAGCCGGGCATCTCCGGCCCGGACGTTACGCTGAAGACCTACGCCAGCACTTTGGAAGAAGGCCGCGCTGACTTGGTGGCATTGTACTATATGCAAGATCCAAAGCTGGTGGAATGGGGCGTAATGCCATCGCTGGACGCGGGCAAGGCTGAATACGACAGCTACATCCGCAATGGCTTGATGGTGCAGATGCGCCGCCTGAAGCTTGGCAACCAAGTGGAGGAGGCGCACATGCGCAACCGCCAATGGGTAAGCGCCTGGGCGTATGAAAAGGGCCTGCCGGACAGCGTGATCGTGAAAGTGGTGCGCGACGGCAAGACCTACTTCCATATCCGCGACTACGCAAAGCTGCGCACCATCTTCGGTGACCTGCTGCGCGAAGTGCAGCGCATCAAGAGCCAAGGCGACTACAAAGCCGGGCACGATCTGGTGGAGGACTATGGCGTGAAAGTGGACGCGGCGCTGCATGCCGAAGTGCTGAAGCGCGCGGAGAACATCAAGACCGCACCGTATTCCGGCTTCATCCAGCCGCGCTTGGTGCCTGTGGAGGACGCCAGCGGCAAGATCACTGACGTGAAGGTGGAATACCCGGATAACTTCATCGACCAAATGCTGGAATACGGCGAGAAGTACAGCTTCCTGCCCGTAACGAATTGATCGAAGGGGCCTTGTCCCGGTCGGGATCACGACTATATTTGCGGCCCCTTGGGAAAATTGGACTCCTTACCGGAGTGGCGGAATTGGTAGACGCGCACGTTTCAGGGGCGTGTAACCGTAAGGTTGTAAGGGTTCGAGTCCCTTCTTCGGTACAGACAGAGCGGCACGGGCCGCTCTGTTGGTTTTAGGCCCCCGCACGCGTCGCAGCAAAAGTGCCGATCAGCCCTTTTAGCCTCCCCTGCCCGCGGAAGTCATCGTTCCGTCCGATCGCGGTTATCTTTGATCGGAACGTGATGTCCGTAAAGAAATTCCACAGCCGACGCTCCTATCGAAGGATGATCCTATGGGGTGGCATCTGTTTGTTCTTGGTCATGCTCGGCCTTTTAGCCATGAACATGACCGGCTCCACCGTCCTGTTGTTCCTTGTTGCCGTGATGGTGGCATCCGGGGTGATCGTATTTGCCAGACAGGGCAAGAAGGATGTCATCGAGTATGAGCTGGGCGTGGATACCTTATTGCTTAGGCGCGGCGTGCAGGAAGAACGGTTGCCTTTGGAACATGTGATCGACGCCAATCTGATCGATCTGGTGAGCGCCAAGGACTACGTCCAACAACACGGAAGTACCGACGTTGAAGCGGGCCAAGGCCGGAGGGGCGGCCCGCACCGCACCTCCACGCACTATTGCGGGGTGCCCATTGCCACGGGGCGCCTGAGCGCCGTCGTGGCCGGGCTTAGCAGCTTGAGCACGTACAACTTCGGGAAGAGCTTGGTCCTGCTGCGGATCCGGGACGGTGGTGTGAGGTTGCTCTCGCCGAAATACAGTGAACGGATGGTCATGGCCATCGGCAAGGCGAAGCGGGGCGGTAACTAGCGTCCCGGAATGGGTGGAACTCCCGCACCTACTGCAGCCGGATACGCTGGCCCACGCGCAGCGTGCTTCGCGAACTGATCCGGTTGATCCGGCAAAGACCGGCCACCGTTACACCGGTCTTGCGCGAGATGCCGTAGAGCGTATCGCCGCGCCGCACACGATAGGAGCTGCTGCCCGCCGAGGCCGTGATGTTGAAGGTGGTGGGCGTAATGGTGAGGCTATCACTGTGCAGCGTGCCCATTTCGAGGTTGAAGACCTTTTGTGGATCGATCGGATGGCCCAAGTAGCGCGTCTCGAAGTGGAGGTGGCTCCCGGTGGACCTTCCCGTGGAACCGCCCAGGCCGATCTCCTCTCCCGCTTCCACATGATCGCCCACATCCACCAAGCGCTTGCTCATGTGGCCGTATAGTGTTTCCAGTCCGTTGGCATGGCGCACCACCACCACATTGCCAAAGTCGCGATGATAGCGGGATATGCGCACCATCCCCGGGAAGGCGGCCATAACGGGGTCGCCCACTTGAAGCTTGATGTCCGTGCCGTAATGGTGGCGGCCGCGGCGGATGCCGAACGGAGAGGTGATACGCCCACAGATCGGCATCTCATGATCGCACGGTGCATAGGCCAAGCGCAGGGCAACGGTGTCCGTGATGGCTGGCCCTCGTTCGAAGATCTGGTCGGTGTTCCAGTCCCCGTAGGTCTCATAGGCCGGAATGTGGTAGGCGGAGTCGGCCGAGGTCCAGAGGTCCGGCGTGGGCGCCTCGTCCACGATGGGGCCGTCACCGGTCTCCACGTAGGTCTCGGGGTCCTCCGGCCCGCCAATGGCGCTGGGATCATCCTGCGCGACGGCGGACGCATGCATCGCGGCGAAGACCACCAAGAGCAGGGCGGAGATCGTCGTTTTTCCGTTCATGGAGCGCAAATCTATCAGCACAGGCCAAGCGTTCGACCCCGGATGCCCTTTACATAGCTGACAACGCCATGTGTGCGACCGGGTAACTGCGAAGATTCCCTTTATCCATGCGCAGGTGCGGTGCATCCACCATCTTTGCGCCCCCCGGTTAATGATCGTTAATCATGAAACACAGCCCCACCGCCTTCCTCCTTGCATTGACCTTGCTCATCTCCGCTTGCGGGTCACCCACGGAAGAGGCGCAACACGACACGTTGGGCGTTGACAGTGCCCGGATGGATGCGCGTGTGCGGCCTTCCATCTATGTGCCGGTGAAGCTTAACACGGACCTGAGCGTGCTCAATGCGACCGACCGGCAATTGCTTCCATTGTTCATCAGCGTGGCGGACATCATGGACAGTCTCTTCTGGCAAGAGGCCTGGGGACGGCCGGACAGCATCCCGATGAAGCATCCGGATATCGATGCCAAGGCGTTCTTCACCATGAACTACGGTCCATGGGACCGGCTGGCGGGCGACAGGCCCTTTATCGACGGCGTGGGGGAGAAGCCCAAGGGGGCGCGCTTCTATCCCAAGGACATGACCGCAGAGGAGTTCGATGCATGGGGCGACAGCGCGAAGCAAAGCCAATACACCGTGGTGCGGCGGGACGGACAGGGAAAACTCGTCGCCATCCCCTATCATGAATTTTTCGAAGGGGCGGCGGGCCGCGCTGCCCACCTGCTCGACAGTGCGGCGGCGATCGCCAAAGACGCGGGCCAGAAGAAATACCTGAGCGCCCGGGCCGAGGCGCTGCGCACGGACAATTACGACCCGAGCGACATCGCGTGGCTGGACATGCGCCATAACACCATTGACCTGATCGCGGGACCCATCGAGACCTATGAGGACCAGCTCTATGGGTACAAGGCCGCGCATGAAGCGTACGTGCTTGTGAAGGACAGCGCATGGACCGCCCGGCTCGATCGTTTCGCCAAACTGCTTCCCGGCCTGCAGCGCGGCCTGCCCGTGCCCGATGCATACAAGCGTGAGAAGCCCGGCAGCGATGCACAGCTCGGGGCCTACGACGTGGTCTTCTACGCTGGTGATGCCAACGCGGGTGGCAAGACCATCGCGGTGAACCTGCCGAACGATGAGGCGATCCAATTGAAGAAAGGCACGCGCCGCCTGCAGCTGAAGAACGCGATGAAGGCCAAGTTCGACCAGATCGTGGTGCCCATCGCGGACATGCTGATGGCCGAAGACCAGCGGAAACACATCACCTTCGACGCCTTCTTCCAGAACGTGATGTTCCACGAGGTGGCGCACGGCCTGGGCATCAAGAACACCGTCAACGGCAAAGGCTCCGTGCGTGATGCACTGCTCGATGAGGCGGGTGCCTTGGAAGAAGGCAAGGCGGACATCCTGGGCCTATACATGGTGGAGCAACTGCGGGGCAAGGGTGAGATCACCGACGGTGAAGTGATGGACAACTACGTCACCTTCATGGCCAGCGTGTTCCGTTCCGTGCGCTTCGGCGCCAGCGATGCCCATGGCCGCGCGAACATGCTCCGTTTCAACTATTTCATGAACGCCGGGGCCCTTCAGCGGGATGAGGCTATGGGCACCTACCGCGTGGACGCGGAGAAGATGCACAAGGCCATCGCTGACCTCAGTGATTTGATCTTGAAATTGCAAGGCGACGGGGACTTGAAAGGCGTGCGCACACTGATGGAAAAGGAAGGGTCTATCAAACCACGGCTACAGAATGATCTGGACCGCCTAAAAGCCGCACATATACCCGTGGACGTGGTGTTCGAGCAAGGGCTTGACGTGCTGGGCCTCGGTCCGGCACGATGATCGTGGACCTGTTGATATGACCGGTGGGAAAGCAATGGCGGAAGCACGGGGCCGGGTAAGCGGCCTGCTACGGACCGCGCCCCATGTGCTGGTTGCCTTGGTGGTGGCTTTGCCCATCTGCATTTTGGTGTGGCCCCATTTGCCGTTGATGCCGCTTCCGTCCGTGGCGGGGATCGGCCTGGACCGGTTGCTGCTGTTCCTGGTGGTGTTCGCCGCGGTGTTCTTCCTGCTGCGGAAATTGCCGTTGCTGGGCTATGGCGTGCTGGTGATCGTCCTGGCCGTGGTCACCTTCCGCGCCTTCCAAGGCGGGCATGGCTTCCGGTCCCTGTTCGACGATTATGGGAAGATGCTGTCCTCGCTCCCGCAGAGCACCAATGCGCTTCCGGAAGTGAAGGAACTGCGGCCGTTCAACGGGGCCGAGGAGTTGCGCACGGCCATGAACTATATCGATCCGGTGGTGCGCTCCTTCGCCGTGCGTTCCGCCACCACTTGGTTCAAAGTAGAAGCGGAAGAGAAGGGGGATCGCACCTTGGTCCAGGCCTTTTCCATCTTCAAGGTGATCAACTCCTCCTGGATCTACGTGAGCGATCCCGCCGACGGGGAGTATTTCGCCAAGGCCAGTGAAAGCGTGCCCTTGCTGGCGGGCGATTGTGACGACCATGCCGTGTTGATGGCTTCCTGCATCAAGGCCATCGGCGGGAAAGTGAGACTTGTGCGCACCACCGGGCACATCTATCCGGAAATGTGCGTGGGCGATGTGAAGGGTTTACAACGCGCCGTCCATCTCATCCGCAACGAGCTCTTTCCGGAAGAAGCCCGCCGTGCCGACCTCTACTACCACACGGACGCCAACGGCGACCTCTGGATCAACCTCGACTACACAAGGCATTATCCCGGTGGGGAGGTGATGAACGAAAAGATCATCGGGATCCTGCACGTGTGAGCGATCCTTCCGGCCCTACATTTGACAATATGTCGGAAGACCGCAAATTGATGAACCCGGCGGAGCTGGCGAAAGCCAGCCACATGAAGCCGGGCGACCCACGGTTCGCGATGTTGGCCGAGGTGAGCGGGTTGAACCGTCTGGAGCGCCTCTACAACGAGATCCAGATCGGTCCCGGCGAGGACTTCATCACGGCCTTGTTCGCGCATCTCGACCTGCGCTTGGAAGTGGACCCCGCCGATCTGGAACGCGTTCCGAAAGAGGGCGGCGTGGCCATCGTGGCGAATCATCCTTATGGTGCCATCGACGGTTTGGCCATGCTGCATGTGCTTCGCGACCGCCGACCGGACCTACAGGTGATGGCCAACTTCATGCTACAGCAATTGGAACCATTGCAAGGCCGCTTCATCGGGGTGAACCCGTTCGAGCAGCTCACCACGCGCAGCAGTTTCCAAGGCATGCGGCAGGCGCGCCAACATCTGGCCGATGGCGGGGCCTTGGGCGTATTCCCCGCCGGCGAGGTGAGCAGCTACCGCAACGACCTCGACGCCGTTGCGGATACCCGCTGGAAGACACCCGTGATCAAGCTGATCCGCCATGCTAAGGTGCCCATCGTACCGCTTTGGTTCGACGGGGCCAACAGCGTGGTTTTTCAGATCCTTGGCATGGTACATCCGAGCTTGCGCACCCTGCAGCTACCGCGCGAGATGCTGCGGATGCACGGCCGCACCGTCCGGATGCGTATCGGCAATCCGCTCACGGAGAAGGAGCTCGGGCAGTTCACTTCCATGGATGCGCTCGCCCGTTTCCTACGTGCCAAGACCTATTCGATCGGTAGCGGCGTCACGGTCAGGCGCGAACATTTCAGGCCGCTCTTCTTTCCCCGCCGGCCTAAGGCCATCGCATCCCCCGGACCAGTGGAGGCCATGGAGGCGGAGCTTGCCCAACTGGCGGACAAACGCCTGAACACACAGGGTGAGTTCGACCTCTACCTGGCGCCCAGCGGGCGGATCCCGAACATCCTACGCGAGATCGGCAGGCTTCGCGAGGAGACATTCCGCACAGTGGACGAGGGCACGAACAAGGCGATCGACCTCGACGAGTTCGATCACTACTACGATCATTTGTTCCTCTGGGACCGTGAGCAACGCAAGCTCGCCGGTGCCTATCGCGTAGGCGATGGCAAGGTGATCATGGAACGCTATGGCAAGCGCGGCTTCTACCTCAACACACTGTTCAAGCTGGGCCGGCCGATGCGCGCCGTGCTTGCCAGCAGCTTCGAGCTTGGGCGTTCCTTCGTGACGCCCGAATACCAGCGGCACCGCATGCCCTTGTTCTTGCTCTGGCGCGGGCTGCTGTTGCACATCACCTCGCATCCGGAGCATCGCTACCTCATCGGCCCGGTCAGCATCAGCGGCGGTTATAGCAAGTTCTCGCGTCGTTTGATCACGGAGTTTGTGCGGAAGTATCACTACGACGAGGAACTGGCCAAGTACGTGAAACCGCGTAACCGCTTCCATGTCGGCATCGACAAAGAGGATGGCGATGCCTTGCTCGAGGCCTCCGGTGAGGACATCAAGAAGCTGGACCAGGTGATCTCGGACATCGAAGAGAACGGGTCGGCGGTGCCCGTGCTGCTGAAGCGTTACCTCTCGCTGAACGCGAAGATCATCGGCTTCAATCGCGACCCGCACTTCAACGATTCGCTGGACGGGCTGGTGCTGCTGGACCTTTCCAAGGTGCCACCGGCGACGATCGAGGGGCTACGGAAGGGGATGGCCTGAGGCTTTGGCCGTAAGGTTCCATTCCACAATAGCCTTGTCATCGCTGCCGGTGATCAACGTTTTCCCATCGAGCCAGAGCACCGTGTTCACGGAGTAGCCATGGCCACCGGCGTTGCGGTCCAGCTTGCGGAGCAGGTCGAAGCTGTTGCCGTCCCAGACCTTGGCACTTTTGTCCCGGCTGGCGGAGGCACATCGGCTGCCGTCGGGGTTGAAGGCGATGTGGTAGATGGTGTCCTTGTGCGCGGGGAAGGCGTGGAGTTGCTGAAATTCCGCGTCCGTGCGCCAGAGGCGGAGGTGACCGTCCTTGCCACCACTTACGAGCACAGGCTTAGAAGGATGCCAAGCCACGCAGTTGGCGCCGATGTCGTGACCGGGCAGGGTGAAGTGCTCGTTGAGCTCCGAGCTATCGAGGATGTGGATGCTGCCATCGCCGCAGGCCACGGCCAGCAGGCTGCCATCGGCATTCAAGGCGAGGCCGCGCACCTTGTCATCGGTGAGGGGGATCTTGCGCTGCAGCGTGATGCGGGGGTCGCCGTCGCCGTCGCCGTCGCCGCCGGTTGTCCAGATGGAGATCGCACCATCACCGCCGGCCACGGCGAGCCGGCCGTCGGGCAATTCCTCGATGGCGAAGATGCCTTTTACATGGGCGCGCTCCAGTTGCAGTTCGCGGCGTTCCGCAAGGCCCACAAGGTGCAGGCCACCATCCTCGTCACCGATGTAGAGCAATTGTTCATTGGCCCGGTGCAGGGCGAAGATGGCGCGGTTCACGCGGGCCTCGGTGATGCCGTTTTCGGGATCCTTCAGGATCCAGCGTACCACGGAGCCATCGCCGCTGGCACTGAGGAAGCTGCCGGGCGAAGCAGTGGGGCAGAGGGCGTACACGGAGCCCTTGTGGCCGGTGAAGCGGGTGTGGGCGGGGACAAGAGCCATGTTGCAATGTAGTTCTGCTCCGGATCGCAGATCCGTACCAACCAAGTCGTTGGCGCGGATCTGCGGTCCGTGACGGTATTTCTTTTAGATCAAAATGACATCTAACATCGAAGGCAGGCCCAAGTAGCTGCCAGCACTGGAATAGACGTAATGCTCAGGTTCCTTAACCAGCCCTGCTGCCACCGGATTCCTATGGAGGTAATTCAGATAGCGCTCAACGACTTCCGGTGTCCGTATCCAGATCGGATGCAGGTCATGTTGCCAGAATTGTGAGGACCCACCGCTCTTGCGAAAGTGCTTCAACATCCATTCTCGCCGACTTTCCTTGCCGTTCTCCGCGATGGCCTTCATGAGTGCTTTGGATGTGTGCTTTTTATGGTCGCGCATGATGTCCTCCAGTTTCGGGCCGGGATCCGCCTTGGCGATCAGGTGTACGTGGTTGCTCATGATGCACCAAGCGTAGAGCTGCAACCCCTTTTGTTCCTGGCAGAAGCGGAAGCTTTCTACGATGATGTCTTTGTATGCAGGTCTTGATAGAGCATCCACCCAATCCACGGTGGCATAGGTCATGAATTGCAGATCTGCTTGGTCGTAGATCCTGTATTTGCGGCTCATTTGGGCAAGGTATGTATGGTTATTTGGTCCGGATCGCAGATCCGAACCAACGATCCGAACCAACTATCCGAACCAACGATCCATGCCGGACAACTGCGCTGCCTGCCGTTCGTGTGATCCTGATGGAACACTGGCGGTCTTTTCGCACCTTTCCACCCGAAATCCCATCTTCCTACCCATGGACCTGATCATCGAAGGACTCAGTAAGACGTATGGCAACGGCGTGAAGGCGCTGGACAACGTGAGCCTCAACATTCCCAAGGGCATGTTCGGCCTGCTGGGCCCCAATGGTGCGGGCAAGAGCACGCTGATGCGCATTCTTGCCACCTTGCAGGAGGCGGACGCGGGCACGGTGCGCCTGGGCGACATCGATGTGCTGAAGCAGAAGGAGGAGGTCCGCCAAACACTGGGCTACCTGCCGCAGGAGTTCGGCGTGTACCCCAAGGTGAGCGCCTACGAGATGCTGGACCATATCGCCCTGCTGAAGGGCGTGACGGTGAAGCGTGAGCGCAAGGCCTTGGTGGAAGCCCTGCTGCACCGGGTGAACCTGTGGGACCAGCGGAAGCTGCGGCTCAGCGGCTTCAGTGGCGGGATGAAACAGCGCTTCGGGATCGCACAGAGCTTGATCGGTGAGCCGAAGCTCATCATCGTGGACGAACCCACTGCGGGCCTCGACCCCGGTGAGCGCAACCGCTTTTACAACCTGTTGACGGAGATCGGGGAGAACGTGGTGGTGATCCTCAGCACGCACATCGTGCAGGACGTGAAGGAGCTGTGCAGCAACATGGCGATCATCAACAAAGGCAAGCTTCTCTATGCCGGTCCGCCGGACGAATCATTGCGGAGCATCCAGGGAAAAGTGTGGGAGAAGAGCATCGCCAAGAGCGAGCTGGAGGGCTATGCGGCCAGCGGCAAGATGATCAGTAACCGATTAGTGGCGGGCCAACCGGTGATCCACATCCTGAGCGATGAACGGCCCGGGGAGGGCTTCGTCACGGCCGAGCCGAGCTTGGAGGACGTCTTCTTCGGGGCCATCAGCCGCAGCAACGCTGAAACCGCCACGAAATGACGCGGCGCTTCTTCCTCTTTGAAGTCCGCTATTGGCTGCGGCAGCCGATGGTGTACATCTTCCTGCTGATCATCGGCCTGTTGCCCTTCTTCGCGATCATCTCGGACAACGTGCGCATCGGCGGCGGCATCGGGAACGTCTTCAAGAACGCGCCTTTCGTGGTGTACCAGTTTTACGGGGCGATGTCCTTCATCGCGGTGCTGATGGTGACGGCCTTCGTGAACGGCACCGCGATCCGCGACTTCACGAGCGACACGGCGCAGATCGTCTTCTCCACGCCGGTCTCCAAGCGCAGCTATCTCGTGGGCAAATTCCTCGGGAGCACCTTCATCGCTTCGCTGCCGCTGTTGGGCGTTTCCATCGGCATGGTGCTGGGCAGTTGGTGGCCTTCGGTGGACCCTTTGCGGCTGGGGCCGAACCTGTGGCTGCCGCACCTGGAAGCCTTCTTCGTGATCGCGCTGCCGAACATCCTCTTCTCAGCTGCCATCATCTTCGCGGTGGCTGTTTTGCTGCGCTCCACGATGGCCTCCTTCATCACGGCCATCGCGCTGTTCGTGGGCTACTCCATCGCCGCCAGCTTCATGAGCGACATGGACAACCAGACGCTCGGCGCTTTGCTGGACCCCTTTGGCGGCGCGGCGGTGGACCTGATCACCAAGTACTGGTCCGTGGCGGACAAGAACGCGCGCCTGCTGCCATTGGACGGTGTGCTGCTGTGGAACCGCCTGATCTGGATCGGCGTTGCGATGCTGGTCTTCCTGTTCGGTTATGTGCGCTTCCGCTTCACGGACCGTGCGCAGAAGGCCAAGCCGCTGGACCCGGACGAACGCGCCCCCGTGGGTATCGGCGCTGTTGCGCTTCCACGTGTGCAACTGCGGCACGACGGCCATGCAGGGCGGCTCCAGTTCCGCACCCTCTTTATGAGCGACTTCCTCGGCATGCTGAAGAGCACGCCCTTCATCATCATCATGACGTTGGGCTTGGCGCAGCTGATCACCTCGCTGGTCTTCGTCACCAGCATGTACGGCAACACCACCTACCCGGTGACCTACAACGTGGTGGACATGATGCAGGGTTCGCTCACCATCTATCTGTTGATCGTCGTGGCCTTCTATGCCGGGCAGCTGATCTGGAAGGAACGCGACCCGAAGATGGACGGTATCGTGAACGCGCTGCCCATGGCCACACGCACGGGACTTCTCGCCAAGCTGGCGGCGCTCATCGGGATCGTCCTCGTCGTTCATCTCTTTGCCGTACTGGCGGGCATGACCACGCAGTTGTTGCACGGCTACACCCGGCTTCAGCCTTGGGTGTACCTCAGCTACTTCGTGGTGCCCGGTACCCTCAGTTTCGCCTTTTGGGGAGCCATGGCCATCCTGGTGCATGTGCTGGTGAACAACAAGTACCTCGGCTACTTCGTCTTCATCATTCTCTTTGTGCTGAACATTTTTGGCTGGCAGGCGCTTGACATCTCGTCAAACCTTTTGAAGCTGAACACTACCTCGGGGCTTACCTATTCGGACATGAACGGCTTCGGCCCCTTCCTCAAGGGCTGGGTGTTCTTCAAGTCTTACTGGTTGCTCTTTGCAGTGCTGGTGATCTACAAATCGTACCTCTACGTGGTGCGTGGCAACGACACGGCATGGCGCTGGCGGATCCGCAATGCGATGGGCCGGCTCAAACGTTCGTGGCCGGTGGCCGCGCTGTTCGGAAGCGGGTGGCTGGTGATGGCGGGCTTCGGATACTACAACACCAAGGTGCTGAACACCTATCAGTCCGATGATGAGCAAGAGAAGCTGCAGGTGCGCTACGAGAAGGACTACAAGAAGTACGAGCACATGCCGCAGCCGCACTACACGGACGTGTCCTACTTCATCGACCTGGACCCCGCCGCGCGCTCCATCGTCTATTCCGCAGGGATCGTCCTGAAGAACAAGGACAAGGTGGCCATCGATACGCTCTATTTCAACGTGCCGAACCGCATGCAAGTGAAGCTGGACATCCCCGGTGCCGAGCTGGTATTGAACGACAGCGCACTGGACCAGCGGATGTACCGCCTGTCCACACCGCTACAGCCGGGGGGGACGATCAAGTTCACCTGCACGGGAAGCTGGAAACCGAACGGGATCTCCAACAACGTGGAGTTCACCGGGCTGGTGGACAATGGAAGCTTCTTCAACAACATGGACCTCATACCCGGCATCGGCTACGACCCGAACGGGGAGATCCACGACCGTGAGAAGCGCCGCAAGCACGAGCTGCCGCCCAATGAACGCATGCCGAAACTGAGCGACGACCCAACGAAGCGCATGGACAACTACCTCATGCGTTACAGTGACTGGGTACATGTGCGCACCACGATCGGCACGGCACCGGACCAGATCGCCGTGGCACCGGGCTCGCTCAAGAAGGAATGGACGGCGGACGGCAAGCGCTGGTTCACCTACGAGCTGGACTACAAGGCGCTCAACTTCTACTCCTTCCTCAGCGCGCGCTACGAGGTGGCCCGCGAAACGTGGAAGGACCCACGGGGCAAGGAGCCGGACGTGGCGCTGGAGGTGTACTACCAGAAGGAGCACGGTGTGAACGTGTCGCGCATGCTGAACTCGTTGCGCAAGTCGCTGGACTACTACACGGCGCACTTCGGCCCCTACCGCCAGAAGGAGGCGCGCATCTTGGAATTCCCGCGCTACTCGTCCTTCGCGCAGGCCTTCCCCGGCACCATGCCGTACAGCGAGAGCATCGGCTTCATCACCGACCTCACGGCCAAGGAGGACATCGACATGGTGTTCTACGTGGTGGCGCACGAGACCGGGCACCAATGGTGGGCGCACCAAGTGATGGGCGCGGCCATGCAGGGAAGCACGTTGCTGAGCGAGAGCATGGCGCAGTACTCCGCATTGATGGTGATGGAGAAGGAGTACGGCAAGGACCACATGCGGAAGTTCCTGAAGTACGAAGGCGACAAGTACCAGAACGCGCGCGGCTCCGAGGCGCTTGGCGAAACGCCGTTGATGACCGTGGAGAACCAGGGCTACATCCACTACAACAAGGCCAGCGTGGTGCTTTACGGGCTGCGCACCTTCCTCGGCGAGGACACGTTGAACAAGGCCTTCAAGTCCTTGGTCGATTCCTTCGGCTACGTGGATCCACCATGGCCCACCTCGCTGGAATGGTACAGGGCGGTGAAGAAGGTGATGCCGGACAGCCTGAACTACCTGCTCCAGGACGGCATCAAGTACATCACGCTGTACGACAACAAGATGATCGAGGCCAAGGGGAAGATGAACCCCGACAGCACCTGGACGGTGACCATGAAGCTGACCGCAGAAAAAGAACATGCCGATTCACTGGGCAAAGGGACCTCGGTGCAGATGAACGACTGGATGGACATCGCCGTGGAGCGGTGGCCCACCTTCGGGAAGGACAAGGAACTGAACGAGGTGCCGCTGGTACAGGAACGCCTGAAGCTCCATACGGGCGAGAACATGTTCACCTTCCAAGTGAGCGGGAAGCCCTCGGCCGTGACGATCGACCCGGACCATCTCTTCTTCGACCGCCACCCGGACGACAACCGGATGATGGTGGATGTGGAGAAGAAGGAGTGAGCGGATCATACGGGAGGCGCATCTGCGGGCGATCGCGGTTTTCGTGGGGCTCCAATGTTGAGCGGCCTTTGATGCGGGACGGATCAGCTGATCATCTGATCACACTATCTTCGCCGCGCTGATGATCCCCGTCTTAACAACCGGGGTTAAAAGGGAATCAGGTGCAATACCTGGGCTTTTCCTGAAGCTGTAAGCCTGAGAGCCGAACCGGCAACAAGCCACTGTCAACCGCGAGGAAGATGGGAAGGCGCCGGGGAGGAAGGCGAGCCAGAAGACCTGTCACCGGCACAATGGATGATCGCTTCCAGGAAAGAGGCGTGCTCCTGTGCCCTCGGTCCGCGTCGGCATGCAAGCACGAGTATTCCTGGAGGTTTTTGAAAGAAACCTCAACAAGGAATACCATGAAAAAAGCCGGACATTTTCTCGCACTTCTCGCATTAACCGCAAGTACAGCGTCACACGCACAATTCGAATTCTCCCAGGTGCAGTACTGGGCCGGCGCAGGTGCGGACAGCTCCGTGCTCGTTGTCGATTTTCAGGACGGCACGGGCGCTTCCTCCTTTGCCTGGGGCTATCTGCATGATGGCCCGGTGACGGCGGAGATCATGTTGAACGACATCACCGTTGCCGACCCGGCTTTCACGGCGGTCACCACCGGAGGATTTCTTGGCGACGCCACATACGGCGATCATGCGGGGATCGGTGGCAGCCCGGACTACTGGTCCACGTGGAGCGGGAACGACCAAGGCGGTTGGGACTCGAACATGGGCATCGGTGAAACGGTGGGCAACGGCGGCCTCTTCGGCTGTTCGTACACGGATTTCAATCCCGCGATCGAGCCGGGGGCAGCGGTGCCTGCCGCGATCCCGGCCGGCATCCATGAGGTGCGTGCCGCCGTTGTTCAGGTCTGGCCTCAGCCCGCTACGGACATCCTGCATGTGCGATCCAATGCCGCCGGACAACAAGCCGTCGTGCTGTACGATATGGCCGGAGGCACCATGGCCCGTGAGACCGTCAACAGTGCGGTCGCCACGATCGATGTGCGATCACTTCCTGCGGGGATGTACGTGCTTCAAGTGGGCGATGCCAAACGCTTGATCGCCGTGCAATAACGGAAACAGGGAGGGTGAAGTGCGATCGCTTCCCCATCCGTATTCCATTCCCATCCGATGTGTCCCCGTCGCTTGATCCTTCCGCTTGTGCTTCTTTCAGGGAGCATTGCGTCCGCGCAGCAGTCCTTGGACACGGTTCGTTTGGGCCATGTGGTGATCAGCGCGCAGCGGCTCACGGGCTTTGATGCGGGCGTGAAAGTGCAGACCATCGACAGCGTTACACTGGCCCGTTACCAGGCCACGGACCTCGGCGAACTGTTGCGCAACGAAAGTCCGATCTTCATCAAGTCCTACGGCTTGGGCAGCTTGGCCACCACCTCCTTCCGTGGCGGCAGCGCGAGCCATACGGCCATCCTGTGGAACGGCTTCAACCTCGGCAGCCCCATGAACGGTCAGCTCGATCTTTCCTTGGTGCCTGTGAGCTTGGCGAACAACGTCAGCATACAATACGGCGGTGCCGGTGCGCTGTGGGGAAGCGGTGCCGTGGGCGGCGCGATCCTGCTGAACTCGGAGCCGGAATTCGATCAAGGCTTGACCGTGGACGCCGGTACCGCCTTCGGAAGTTTCGGGGATCTCAGGCAGCACTTTGGTCTTTTGTTCAGCAAGAAGAAATGGGCCTCCTCCATCCGTGGATACAACATCGCTGCACGCAATGATTTTTCGTTTCGCGACAATACGTTGAACGGAGATCGCGAGCGGCGACAACGCAATGCGGAGCTCGCACAACAGGGGATCCTTTCGGAGAATTATTACCGCATCAACAACCGACAGAACGTCAACTTACGGCTCTGGTACGCGGACGGCGATCGCCAGATACCGCCCACGCTGCTGCAGACGAACAGCACGGACCACCAGCAGGACCGCAGCTTACGCGCCACTTCCGAATGGCAACGCAGTGGTGAAAAGGTCACCAGCTTCGTGCGCGCCGCCTGGTTCGATGAGCAGCTGTGGTGGCATGGTCCAAGTACCGACAGTGCGGCATTCAGCCGGTCGCGCTCAGTGATCGCCGAAGCGGAAATGCGTATCCGTCCGAAGGAACGACAACTGCTGGCGATCGGTCTCAACAACAACTTCGCTGAAGCGCTTTCGGACGGTTACCCGGAACGGCCGATGCAGAACCGCGCCGCGCTCTTTGCTTCCTATCGCTTCACCACCAAGGACCGGCGTTCCGTCACCACGGCTTCGTTGCGGCAGGAGATGGTGGCACAGGAACTTGTGCCCTTCACCTGGTCGCTGGGGAGTGCATACACATTGCGAAAGGGACTTACGGCAAAGGTGAACCTGGCCCGGGTGTACCGCATCCCCACCCTGAACGACCTGTACTGGCAGCCCGGTGGCAACCTCGACCTGTTGCCGGAAAGCGGATACAGCGGAGAGGTCGGTCTGGCGGCAAAGACCGTCACCGCGAAGGCTGTGTCGTTCAGCGGCGAGGCCACGTGGTTCCAGCGCACGATGGACAATTGGATCATCTGGCTGCCCACCGGTGCGTACTGGAGCCCGCAGAACCTGATGAACGTTTGGAGCCGCGGGGTGGAACTGCGCGGAGGCCTGGCCTGGCGCGTGAAAGGCACCACCATCAAGCTGGATGTGATGACGGACTATGTGGTCTCCACCAATGAGCATGCAAAGTCGGCGAACGATGCCTCCGTGGGCAAGCAGTTGATCTACGTGCCGACGTATAGTGGGCATGGAACGCTTAGCGTGGGCTGGAAGAACCTCACGGTGACCGGTAGCGCCCACTACACGGGCTATCGCTACACCAGCACGGACAACCGTGATTTCCTCGAGCCCTATCTGCTGTTGAACGCCGCGATCTCCTATCGCCTCGCATCGGGTACCAAGTATGTGCTCGGCCTCACCGCGCAAGGCTTCAATCTGCTTGACGAGCCCTACCAAGTGATGATGAACCGGCCGATGCCGCTGCGGAATTATCAAGTAGGCATCGATCTGCGGTTCAACCGGCCGAACAAGGCCGGGAACGAAAAACCATGATCGGAAGGTCGATACGGAAGATGAACAGAATGCATCAACTACCGGTGATCGCCTTGATCGTGTTGTTCGCGATCACCGGCTGCCGCAAGGACAAGCCCGAAAGCCCGGTGGAAACGCCGGTGACCATCGGTGAAGGTCGTGGCGTGTACATCACCAACGAGGGCAACTTCCAGTGGGGCAACGCGAAGGTGAGCTACTACGACATCACATCGGCCACCGTCACGGAGGATCTCTATGAGCCTGCGAACGGCGTGTCCATCGGCGACGTTTGCCAGTCCATGGTGCTGCACGACAACAAGGCATACGTGGTGGTGAACAACTCCGGCAAAGTGGTGGTGGTGGACCCGAACACGTTCACGGCCACGGCGACGATCACGGGTTTCACCTCGCCGCGCTACATCCTGCCCGTGAGCAATGGCAAAGCCTACGTCTCGGACTTCTATGCCAGCAGCATCGCGGTGGTGGACTTGGCCAGCAACAGCATCACCGGCCATATCCCGAGCTCTGCCGCGACCCAGGAACTGGCACTGGCTGTCGGCAAGGTCTTCGTCACGAATGAGACACGGGGTGAGGTCCACGTGGTCGATCCCGCCACGGACGTGGTGTTGGACACGATCGCGGTGAGCCGCGGTGCCAACAGCATCGTGGAGGATGCCGACGGAAAGCTCTGGGTGGCCTGTACCGGCGGTGGCGGCACACCGTCGGCCTTGTATCGGATCGATCCGCAAACGGCACAGGTGGAAGCGTCGTTTCCCTTTCCGAACGCTTCTGATAGCCCGTGGCGCTTGAGCATCACCGGTGGCAAGGACACGCTGTACTTCCTCAACGGCGGCGCCTACCGCATGGCGATCACCGACAGCAGCCTGCCCGCCTCAGCCTTCGTCCCTGCTGATGGCCGCAACCTTTACGCCTTGGGCGTAGACCCCGTTGACGGCACGATCTACCTCAGCGACGCCATCGATTACGTGCAGCGCGGCATGATCTACCGCTACCGTCCCGATGGAAGCCTACTGAACACCTTCCACGCAGGGACGATACCGGGGAGTTTTTGCTTTCGGTGAGCACACTGCATACGAGAGCACGGCCGTTGCGACCTTTGTACCCCTCCGCGGAACGGCGGAGTAAAGACCTGCATGGACAAACAGCAATACGCCTCTTCGCCCAACTTCGAGAACGGGAAATTCAAGAACCTGCTTCCCACCAGCATGTCGATGTCCGCGAAGGACATGATGAAGACCCTTGCGGGATTCATTGCCGGGGGAGAGGACCGCGCGCCGAAGGAGAAGATCCAAGTGCGGCACCCGGATCCCGCTGAGATCGCTTCACCCAACGGAAGCACACGCTTGGTCTGGTTCGGTCACTCGGCGTTCCTGTTGCAGATCGACGGCAAGAACCTGTTGATCGATCCCATGTTCGGTTCCACGCCTGCGCCTTACCCGTGGATGGGCCGGTCACGCTTCACCGACGGCCTGCCCATCGCCATCGCCGACCTGCCGCAGATCGATGCCGTCCTGCTCTCACACGATCACTATGATCACTTGGACCATGGTTCCATCAAGGCGTTGAAGGCGAAGACGAAGGAGTTCTTTGTGCCCTTGGGCGTGGGGCTGCATTTACGCGCGTGGGGCATAGAAGCATCGCGGATCCACGAGCTGGACTGGTGGGACGAGGCCGATCACGAAGGGTTGCATTTCGCTTTCACACCTGCGCGCCACTTCTCAGGCCGCAGGCATACGGACCGCTTCTCCACGCTCTGGGGCGGCTGGGTGATCCGGGGGAAGAAGGACAACATCTATTTCAGCGCGGACAGCGGCTACGGGCCGCACTTCGCGGAGATCGGTGCCAAGTACGGGCCTTTCGACTTCGCCATGATCGAGTGCGGGCAGTACAACGAGAAGTGGGCCGACATCCACATGATGCCGGAGGAATCGGCACAGGCTGGCTTGGATGTGAGAGCGAAGGTGATGATGCCGATCCATTGGGGCAGCTTCGTGCTGGCCATGCACAGTTGGACCGATCCCATTGAACGGGTGACGAAGAAGGCGGACGAGCTGGGCATGCCGATCATCACGCCGCGCATCGGGGATGTGATCGCGCTGGATGCGTTGTCCGAGTTCCACGAGCGGTGGTGGCGGGAGGGTTGATCCTCAATTCACTTCATCACGATCACCCGCAGCACGGAACGGCCGATGACCAGTGAATACATCCCATTGGACAGCGTAGACAGGTCGATCTCGGTCTCGCTCTGCCGGGTTTCACCACGCAGAACGGCCCGGCCCCATGGGTCAATGATCGTGTAATGCTCACGGCTTTGGGATCCGCGAAGGGTCAGGCGGTCGGTAGCGGGAACGGGAGCGACACTTATGGGTACCCTTGGGGCGTGGTCATCAATGCGCATGGAACCCTCGCAGCTTCCTGTCGCCGGAAGAGGGTAGTAGCTCATGTTGCCAAGCCCGAAACACCCCAAGCTGTATCCACAATCAAAGGCGATTGAAATGGGCTCAAACAACCCGTGGTCCGTGCCTATGCCTTCGATCAAGTACTGCGCCCAGCTATTGCCCATCTCATAGCGTGCCCTCATCTCGGAGCCGACTAGCACACTGTCCACGGCGATAACGGTGATTTCCTCATTCCAATTATTCCAACTGATCGGCAAGGTGTCGCCCACCTGCAGGTCGAAGTCGTAGAGCAGTTGGTCCGAACTGCCGTCCCAAATGTGCATCTGGCGTCCTTCCTGCCGAATGAGCTGGACCGGGTAGAACTCGGGTCCATAGCTGGTGGAGCCTTCGCAGCTCTGCGGTACCGGGGGAAGGGATTGCCACATATAGCTGATGGTCCCCTGGCGCGTGATCTTGGTCCAGTTGATACCGGCGATCACCGAATCCCCAGCGGTGTGATAGCTGTAATTATCGATGGCGATGCAGGGTACAGGCACTGCACAGATGGACTGAACGCGCCAGACCGGGTCATTGGCGAGGTAGTCCTGTGCCTGTACCCCGAAGGCGGCGAGGAGCCCAAGGAAGGTTGTGAAGCGACGGTTCATTGGAGGGATTTACTACAACGACATTGCAGAGGGCAATAACGCTGCCTCCGCTGCCACGCCGCGCAAACTATTCTGGGCACGGCCCGGAGGCCGGGGCACCCCGGATCACCAATATGCTTTCACGCAGGCATCACATCCACCGGCGCAGGTGCTCCATGAAATCCTTCCGGAGCTCAGCGAACAGCCGTTCAAAGGTCTCGAACTGCTCGCGTTCCGCGGCGTGGTCGTGGTGCAGGCGGTGGTCGCTGGCCACGGGGTTCTTCGTGACGTCCTTCTCCAAGGCATCCGCATGCAGGTGGATGGAATGCAGGAAGCGGTCGATCACGTCACGTTGCACGGTGAACTGGTTCTGGAATTGCTCCACCTCGCTGAGGATGTCCTTATCCGTGTTGCGCAGCGCGATCTCCTCCAAGCGCTTTTGGAAGTAATGCAGTTCGCTTTTGTAGAAATCGAATTGCCGGGTCCAGGTCAAGTGTTCGAAATGAAGGTCAGCGAGGTGCTTTGGGGGTGTGCTTGTTGCGTTGGACATGGTATGGTTTGGTTTGATATTGCTCGAAGTTAGGGAAGGTCCCGGACCAAAACCTGACGGAAGTCCTGTATGTGACGAAATCGGTGTTTGGCTGCTTTCTGACCGTGGCCGGGCCCTCTATGAAGGTGTCTTTGCCCTGACTTTCCTGCGGGTTCTCTCTTTGTTCGGGATCTTCTGCTCAAGTTCGAGTGGCCCGGCCCGTGCATCAGGCTAAGCTGATCGGCCGCCCATCAGCCCCATCCCCAATATCTTCGCGCCATGTCCCACACTATCATCAAGCCCTACGTCCCCAAGAACAAGACCTAACCTGCGGCAGGCAGGTCCGCGTTGTTACCCCGGCGTCGCTGTTCGATGGGCATGACATAGTGTGGAGGACATGGTCTCAAGAATGCATCAAGCGAACAACGACCGGTCCAATCCGCTTTGCCGGATAATGGACATCAAGGTGCCGATACGTAACTCCTTGTGGTCGGGAACCGGCACCGTTACCGTTGACCCCGGTATCTGCTTTTGCATAATGATGTGACTGCCGCGCTGGCGTACCTGCTCAAAACCGTGCTTGTTCAGGATCGCACAAACCTCTCGGCCGCTGAGTGTCCGCATCAGACTGCAACACGCACTCGCGTGACCAGCACTTCCTCATGGAGCCGGTCGCCGACCTCAGCTGGGGAAGCGGTCTCGAAGAAGAGTTCCAAGGCTTCGATCAAGTTGGTGCGGGCTTCTTCGATCGTATTGCCCTGGCTGGCCACATCCAACTCCGGGCAAAGGGAGGTATAGCCATCGCCATCACGTTCGATGATCGCAGTGAGTTCGCGTGTGGTCTTCATGTTCTTGGATATCGAACCAAAGTTAGCGTTCCGGGCGTGATATCCCCTGAGACGGGAGCGACGGCCCCAGTCACTTATCACCAGCCACCAATCACCCGCCCCTCCAATATCTTCGCGCCATGTCCCACATCGTTATCCCGCCTTACGTCCCCAAGCACAAGATCCGCATCGTCACCGCCGCATCGCTGTTCGATGGGCACGATGCCGCGATCAACATTCCCACCTGCGTGGGACATCGCTTCGTTCAGCATGCTTGGCGCATCCTGAGCGGCACAGGAAAAGACCATATCACCCGGTAACTTCCCACTTATGTCCGCTTTCGTACAACTCCAACGCTACGTCCCCAGACACAAGATCAGTGTGGGCACCACTCAGGGCTTTGATGTGCCGAGCTCGAACGACCACGGGAAGTATGGGGTTTCCCTGGCTTTCGTATTGTTGAGTTGTTCCTTGGTTGCGCAGCTCCAAGTGGAATGGTCAGGCCAGCTCCGAACACATCCCCAGCCTTATGGTCGCGTTTCGGGTGCTGCGGCCGGAGCGCAGCATGATGCCAATACCTGCACTGTGGATCCTTGGGGAGCACTTTTTGTCACCGGCGTCGTCGCCTCAGGGCCAGATAATGGTGTGCAGGTATCGGGTCCGGGAGGGGCAGTGGTCTCAATCGACTCCTCAGGGGGAAGCCAGACCGTCCTGGCACGCTTCACTGCGGCTGGCACACCTTCCTGGGCATTTCTTCTCGGTGGAGGTGGGACCGAATGGCCGCTGGGTATTACCACGGACGGTACCGGTGCGGTCTATTTGGCTGGTAGGCTGGAATACACCTTGGATGTGGATCCCGGGCCGGACAGTACCGTAATCTCACAAGCGGATGGCAATGAGGATGGATACATCGCCAAATACGACAGCCTCGGGCATTTCCAATACGTCATCCATTTCAAGTCCGCCGATGGAACACCCACTTTCGCTCAAGTGGAACGCATGGCCTGCGATGCGATGAACAATCTCTACGTGATCGGCTACTTCGAAGGCAACCTCACTCTGGACAGTGGGCAGACCGTCTTAGCCGCCAATGGCAATTGGCAATGTGCCTTCGTTGCGAAATATGATCCGGATGGGCAGCTTCTGCAGTATCTCCATCTCCGCGCCGACGACTCTGGATCAACGGGCTACGATCTGGTGGTAACGGATGATGGCGGGGTTTTCATAACAGGGGATTTTAGGCACAGTATTGATATGGACCCCGGTCCGGGTACCGAGATCCTCAGCGGCTATAACGTGTGTTTCTTCATGGCCAGGTACGATGCCGATTTCGGGTTGGTGTGGGCCCATACGTTCAATGGCGGCTGGGAGCACATGGGCCTGCTCGCATGTGAAGGAGAAGCGAATGGCTATATCGTGGGTGGTGAGTTCAGGGGGGAGATCTCGGTGGAAGTGGCTGGTGTGATGCACCAATATCAGGGGGGGACGAACTTTCGCCACCTCCTGCTCATGAGCGTGAATGCGAACGGGGAGATCAACTGGTTTCGCCATTTTCCGGCGGAGAGCCCTTGTCATTTCCAGAAGCTCTGTGCCATGGATGACCGTACGTTCTATGCCAGTCTGGCGTACAGCGGTGACTTCAATTTAGACCCCGGTTTCAGTGATCTGACGGTCGCGACTGATGAACCGGATTACGATATGGGGTTCGCCCAGTATTCCATTAACGATGGGGAATTCCTGATGGGTCACGCCTATACCGAAGCTGGAAATGGGCCTCAATATGTCGGCCTAGCATCGTTCGATGGCGTGCTCTACGTTACCGCAGACTTCCATAGCGCGATCGATATCGCGGTACCGGCTATCGGTGATGTCCTTACCGAAGCAGCGGATGGAGCTTTGGCGGTCATCAAGTACAACTCACCGTCCTTGGGGATCCACGACCCGGCGAATGGGGCACACTTGAAGGTGTTCCCTATTCCAGCTTCAACCTTCCTGCAAGTAGAGAGCGGTGAGAGCGCAGAGGCAGTGGTCCGGCTGATCGTGTTTGACCATCTCGGAAAGGCCATTGTTGACCAGCCTATAGGCCGATCGAAACGGATGAATTTGTCCGTGGAGGAGTTGCGCAATGGTCCGTACGTGCTTCAGGCCGTATTCGCTGACGGGCACACTGAACGCGCCAGGATCATAGTCGTTCATTGACGACCGGGCCTGGACGAAACGCCCGGCCCGAGTGATAGGCCAGAATGGGTAAAGGTCGAACGGCCAAGAGGCGATAGCTTCGCGCCATGTCCCATCCCGTTATCCCGCCCTACGTCCCCAAGCACAAGATCCGCATCGTCACCGCCGCGTCGCTGTTCGATGGGCACGATGTCGCCATCAACATCATGCGGCGCATCCTGCAGAGCTCCGGCGCCGAGGTGATCCACCTGGGGCACGACCGCAGCGTGGAGGACGTGGTGAACACCGCCATCCAGGAGGACGCGCACGCTATCGCCATGACGAGCTACCAGGGCGGGCACGTGGAGTATTTCAAGTACATGTTCGACCTGCTGAAAGAGAAGGGAGCAGGGCATGACCCGTCCCGCCCGGGAAGCGGGATCAAGATCTTCGGCGGGGGAGGAGGGACCATCCTGCCCGAGGAGATCAAGGAGCTGGAAGCATACGGCATCACACGCTTATACCATCCCGACGATGGCCGTGCCATGGGCCTGCAGGGCATGATCAACGACATGCTGGAGCAGTGCGACTTCGACATCAGCGATGATGTGAAAGCGGAAGTGAAGGACCTGTCGCCGACGAACTGGCCCGCCATTGCGCGCTTGATCAGCACGGCGGAAAACCATCCGGAGGTTTTTAATAAAGTGGAGGACGCCATCCACGCGAAGGCCAGGGCCAGCACGGCACCGGTGCTCGGCATCACCGGCACGGGCGGATCGGGGAAGAGCAGCATGGTGGATGAATTGATCCGCCGCTTTTTGATCGATCAACCCACAAAGACCATCGGCGTGATCAGTGTGGACCCGAGCAAGCGCAAGACCGGCGGCGCGCTGCTGGGCGACCGCATCCGCATGAACAGCATCCGCGGCGAACGCGTGTACATGCGCTCGCTCGCCACGCGCCAGAGCAACCTCGCGCTGAGCAAGTACGTGCAGGAAGCGGTGAGCATCCTCAAGGCCGCGGGCTTCGACCTGATCGTCCTCGAGACCAGCGGCATCGGCCAGAGCGACACCGAGATCCTCGACCACAGCGACGTCTCGCTCTACATCATGACGCCCGAGTTCGGCGCCGCCACGCAGCTGGAAAAGATCGACATGCTCGACTTCGCCGACGTAGTGGCCATCAACAAATTCGACAAGCGCGGCGCGCTGGATGCCGTGCGCGACGTGAAGAAGCAGTACAAGCGCAACCACCAACTGTGGGATGCGAAGGACGAGGACCTGCCCGTGGTGGGCACCATCGCCAGCCAGTTCAACGACCCCGGCACCAACACGCTGTATGAGCGGCTGATGCGCAAGGTCAAGGAGAAGACGGGCGTCGACTTCCACAGCACCTTCCACGGTCACGACGAGATGAGCGAGAAGGTCTGGATCATCCCGCCCGCGAAGAGCCGCTACCTGAGTGAGATCAGCGAGAACAATAGGAGGTATGATTCCAAAGTGGATACGCAGGCTGATATTGCGGATCAACTATATGGACTGTACTCCGCTGTCCTCACCTTCGGTGGACCGGATCTTCTTGAAGAAGCCGCAAGCCTTAAGCCACAAGCTGCAAGCTCGACTACGAGCAAGCTTGGGGCTTATGGCTTGGAGCTTGAAGCCCTCGCCAACAAATTCAACGAATTAAAGAAGGACCTCGACCCCCACCTCTGGTCCATGCTCACCGGCTGGAAAGCGGAAGAGGCGCGCTACAGCGGCGAGTTCTACACCTACCACGTGCGTGGCAAGGAGATCAAGGTGCCGAACCATTCCGAGAGCCTCGCCCACCTGAAGATCCCGAAAGTCGCGCTGCCGAAATTCCGCAGCTGGGGCGACAAGGTCCGCTGGGCCATGCAGGAGAACACGCCCGGCTTCTTCCCCTATACCGCCGGCATCTATCCATTCAAGCGCACCGGCGAGGACCCCGCACGGATGTTCGCCGGCGAGGGCGGCCCCGAGCGCACCAACAAGCGCTTCCACTACGTGAGCCAAGGCCTGCCCGCCAAGCGCCTCAGCACCGCCTTCGACAGCGTGACGCTCTACGGCCACGACCCGGGACGGCGCCCCGACATCTACGGCAAGGTGGGCAACAGCGGCGTCAGCATCTGCTGTCTCGACGATGCCAAGAAGCTCTACAGCGGCTTCGACCTCACCGACCCGAAGACGAGCGTGAGCATGACCATCAACGGCCCCGCGCCCATGCTCCTCGGCTTCTTCATGAACGCCGCCATCGACCAGAACTGCGAGAAGTACATCCGCGAGAACGGCTTGCTCGACGAAGTCGAAAAGAAGATCGCTGCACGGTGGAGAGCTACAAGCCATAAGCCCCAAGCCTCAAGCTTGAAGCTTGAAGCTAGCGGCTTGCGGCCCCAGTACCACGGTGAGATCCCGGAGGGAAACAATGGATTGGGTTTGCTCTTACTCGGAATAACCGGCGACCAAGTCCTACCAAAAGAAGTCTACGCCAAGATCAAAGCCGACACCCTCGCGCAGGTCCGCGGCACCGTGCAGGCCGACATCCTCAAGGAGGACCAGGCCCAGAACACCTGCATCTTCAGCACCGAGTTCGCGCTGCGGCTCATGGGCGACGTGCAGCAGTACTTCATCGACGAGAAGGTGCGCAACTTCTACAGCGTCTCCATCAGCGGCTACCACATCGCCGAGGCCGGCGCCAACCCCATCAGCCAGCTCGCCTTCACCCTCAGCAACGGCTTCACCTACGTGGAGTACTACCTCAGCCGGGGCATGGACATCAACGCCTTCGCGCCCAACCTCAGCTTCTTCTTCAGCAACGGCATGGACCCCGAGTACGCCGTGATGGGCCGCGTGGCGCGTCGCATCTGGGCCAAGGCCATGAAGCTCCGCTACGGCGCCGACGAGCGCAGCCAGATGCTGAAGTACCACATCCAGACCAGCGGCCGCAGCCTCCACGCGCAGGAGATCGACTTCAACGACATCCGCACCACGTTGCAAGCGCTCTACGCCATCTACGACAACTGCAACAGCCTGCACACCAACGCCTACGACGAGGCCATCACCACGCCCACCGAGGAAAGCGTGCGCCGCGCCATGGCCATCCAGCTCATCATCAACAAAGAGCTCGGCCTCGCCAAGAACGAGAACCCCCTGCAAGGCTCCTTCATCATCGAAGAGCTTACCGACCTGGTGGAAGCAGCCGTGCTCACCGAGTTCGACCGCATCACCGAACGCGGCGGCGTGCTCGGCGCCATGGAGACGATGTACCAAAGATCAAGGATACAGGAAGAGAGCTTGTATTATGAGACGTTGAAGCACAATGGCGACTATCCGGTGATCGGGGTGAACACATTCTTGAGTTCGAAAGGATCTCCGACGATACTTCCCAAGGAAGTGATACGGGCAACGGAAGAAGAGAAGCAAGCGCAAATTGCGACGGCGGAGAATTTGCAGAAAGCCTACTCGAAAGAGTCTGCGGTCTGGATCAAGAAGCTTCAGGAAGCCGCCATCAAGAACCAGAACATGTTCGAGATGCTCATGGAAGCGACGAAGTATTGCAGCCTTGGGCATTTGACGGATGCCATGTTTGAAGTGGGTGGCCAGTATAGAAGAAACATGTGATGATGTCTGGTCGAGAACGTATAGCGCACCTGCCTGCCGGCAGGCAGGGCCGCATCCAGGAGGAAAGCCTCTACTACGAAACGCTGAAGCACAACGGCGACTCCCCCGTGATCGGCGTGAACACCTTCCTCAGCAGCAAGGGCTCACCGACGGTCCTTCCGAAGGAAGTGATCCGCGCCACCGAGGAGGAGAAGCAGGCGCAGATCCAAACAGCGGAGAATTTGCAGAAGGCCTACGCCACGGAAAGCGCTGCGGCGTTGAATGACCTGCAGCATGCGGCGATCAAGAATGAGAACATGTTCGCTGTGCTGATGGAGGCTTGTAAGTATTGCTCGCTTGGGCAGCTTACGGATGCTATGTTTGAGGTGGGAGGCCAGTATCGACGTAATATGTGATGCGGAATAGACGAGCCAGCTGCCGGACCAAGTTTGGTTGCGCGTATCTGATGATTCGGAACCCAAGATCAATTCATCATTCAAAGCACTTATGAAGTCGATCATTGCATTACTCGCGCTTGTCTCTTCAGGGCTTGTTTGCGGACAATCCTTCGAAGGAGCCCTGATCTATGTTGCCGACTTCACGGTGGAAGAACGCATGGAGAAAATGGGTTTGACCAAGGACATCATGATCGCCAAAATGAAAGAGGACGGATCATACACGGACACCATCACCGTTTCGTATAAGCAAGGGAATTATCGCACTGCCCTGAACACGCATCCGGCGTCATGGAACATATACACGGCAGCAAGCAACAGGATCCACACTATGCAAGATGGTGAAGCATCGGACATCTGCACCGTAATGGATGCGTCGGTCGACCTAGAGGCATCCATGATGGGCACAATACCGACGGTGCAGAAGCTGGACACTACGGTCATGCTCGGGGGAGCAGTGTGCAACATTGTGCGCGTAAAATGGAAGACCGGGACCTATGATTACTACTACGATCCGACACGCCTGACCGTGGACGCATCCCTGTTCCAAGGGCACGTGTATGATGGCTGGGCCGAGTTTCTGAAGATCTCAGGAGTGCTACCTGTGCAGATCGTTAAGACCGTGAAGGGAATGACAACCGCAACCCAGACGCTTGTGTCTATCAAGCAGGAAGCCATCGCAGATGAGTTGTTCACGATACCTACACTCATTCCAGATGAGGAATTGAATGTGATCAAAGTCGCGGGCAAGGAATTGATGCGGATCAAGAGGTAGACGTATCGACCGTGGATGGGGACCGTGCCACCGAGGATGCGACTAAGGGTTGCTCGTTGGAGCAGATGACCGAGGCTATGCTTGAAGTTGGGGGCAGCATCGGAGGAATATGTAGGGACGCATCGTCGGTGCTACCTTTGGGTCAATGCCCAAACTCTACGAATACTTCGGTCTCATCTTCCTGTTCTACAGCGATGATCACGATCCGATGCACCTGCATGTACAGGCTGGTAGTCGTGAAGGCATCATCATGCTCATCATCGTAGATGGCAAGCTAACGGAACTCCGTTGGCGGGCCAAGCGGGGTGCTTCCATGCTGAATGAAAAGGAGCAGCGCGAAGCCGAATCGTTCGTCCGCGCCATGAAAAGCGACATCGTGGAGAAGTGGACCGCATTCTATGTCGAACACAAGCGCATCAAACCGGAGCGCATAACACGCCGCATCAAATGAAGATCGCTGAAGACGTCCGCATCAAGAAGGCCACCTACTTGCACGACTACGCCATCCGCTTCACCTTCACGGACGGTCATGTTTCGGAGATCGACTTTCATCCCTTCCTCAGCGCGGCCGGGCAAAATCCGATGAACAGCCAGTACTTGGATGTGACCCGCTTCCGGAAGTTCAAGCTGCACCGCAACGTGGATGTCTTTTGGGATGATTGGGAGATGTGCTTCCGCTTCGAGACGCTCTATTCCGGGAAATTGCCGAAGATGCCTAAGCGACTTTCCATCCGCTCACGCCGTGGCAGCGCACAGCACGTTGGGCAAGATCAAGAATGAGAACATGTTCGCTGTGTTGATGGAGGCTTGTAAGTATTGCTCGCTTGGGCAGCTTACGGATGCGATGTTTGAGGTTGGGGGGCAGTACCGGAGGAATATGTAGGAGGTTTGGGCGTGCCCCCGCCTCAAATGCAGCGCCGTCGGGCTTTTCCCTCCAAGTCCTCGGCCGGATTACCGGCCTGTGGGCTTTCCGGTACAATCCCTAACGCGGAGTGCGCTCACAAGACAGCATCCATATAGTCTTCAACCTGTTCGCGCTCCAAGCGCATACTTGCATACTCCATATGGTCGTCGAGTAGTCGGATGTACTGGATTTGCTCTGGCCGCGTACAGGCTTTTCGCAGTTCTTTTAGGAACGAAACCCGCTGGCTGTACTTGGGTACGAGACTACCTCTAGTAATGCCTGAGCCCTCGTTGAAGAGCACGTCCCTGAAGAGCTTCTCCGAGGGCATGTAGGCCAATAGACTTGCAATGAGTGCAGTCCGGCGATCAGGAGGGAGATCATGCGCCATGTCGAAAAGAAGCCTCATGCGCCGCTCGTTCGAATGGTGTCGCTCAATCTCATCCGACAAGAACTTATCCTGCCTAGCAAGCAGAGCCGACTCAATATCGGCACTGTCCAACTTCAGGAAGGAGGCTAAGTATTCGTCATCCCCATAGAAACCATCCTTCAACGTTTCAACGGCGTCAAGTACGGTTGACAAAACGTGTTCGGTATCGTCACGCTTCCAGAGAAATTCAAATGCACCTATCTCATCACTCGGATCAGCGGGTCTTGATCGCTCATACTTCCATCCAACCCACTTCGACAGGAACGATGGGTCGAGGTCGAGCAGGTCATCAAACCAACCACGCTGCCGGTCAATGCTGTACTCAGTTGCTGCAATGAAGTATGCGCGCTGAAGCAATTCAAGTTCATCATGGAACACGCGCTTCACATCCTCCATTGGGTACCATTTGTCATAGAACAAGTCATGGAAGGCCCATGGAACAGAGTTATCACCGGGGAACCGGTCTATGATGTATCGGACAACGGCCACTGTGATTCCGGGGTCGTAGGGCTCGAAGCGGTGAAGGAGGGTAATTGGAACATGGAGCTGCTCTTCCTGACAATTCAAGATCCGTTCACGGAACGAACGTGCAAGTTCCTTGGCCTTTTCCGGATCGTCACGAGTGACAAGCTCGAAGTACTCAATGGTCCAGAACCAGCGGTTCATAAACGGGTGCTCGTCAATGAAGTACAATATTTCCTCCTTGCCTTGGGCATTGAACAGAAGTGGTAGTAGAACCCCACATGGAATGTTTAACCGGTTGCCTTGACGGAGATGCCCCAGAATGGCCGCAATGGCATCAACAGGCTGGTCCTCGAAATGACCAATAATTACTTGAGCCAGCGCGAAGTTGATATCCTGCGGCCAATGACCTCTACTTTCTGTCCGGGCTATCACGCTCGTACGAGCGATTGTCTTGCGAAGCTGAAACGGACTAAGACTTGCGCCAAATTCACGTAGGTCCTTATGCCAAAGCTCTTTCCATTCGTCCCTATCAAAATCAGCGTATCGGCTTCTATCCAATACAAGGAGACGAGATAACTCAAATTCAGGATTGGTGAAGCGCGCGGAAATGGTCAAGAGCACTTTCAGGTTGTGGCGCATCCAGGAATTGACCATGTCATGCACGAAGAAGCAGTGCTTCAAGTTTGAGGGCTTCAGATGGTCGTTGAAGAACTGTAGGATCTGGTCTGCATCAGCCTGCTGAACAACCTTATTCGGCTGGGTACAGAATGAGTTCTTGTATGAGCGCAGAAGGTCGAACACCTGAGCACGGTGACCAGGGTTGACGAACAAGCCGAACGCATATGACCATAGCTGGTTTCTAAGTTCCAGCATTCCAGTTGATGGACCTGCTTGGTGATGGGAAATGGTCACGACATTCCTTCTACGGCCCGATCCGAAGTGTCTGTATTCCAAGTGGAGTCCTTGCTCTGCAAAAGCGAAGAACAAACCTGTGACCAGCGAGTCGGTACCTGTTGGGTCAAGCGCTACCAAATCTTCTAGTGCTTTGCGCTGGACGTGATAGTCGTGTTCGAAGGAGCGCTGATCAACACCAAAGGTTTGCAGGAAGGCTTGTCCGACTTCCGGTGCCGAACTGGGCTTCTTCCTCAAGAATTGCAGCATAAGTTTCAGTGCTTCCGTACGATGGACGTCCACGGTCTGACCAAAGCCATCCAACACCTTCAATGCATCCGGACGCCAGTGTACTTGTTGTCGCGCCTTGTCACTGAAGTCTGGAGAGGCAGATCCCTGTTCGGTAGGCATTGCTTCTATGAGTCCACGCGCGAAGGCGAGTGTGCGAGTTGGATCCACGAACCAGAAGTACTCGTGGTATTTCTGTTGAGCCTTGGAGTTGCCTTCGGCCTCGAACCGCGCTAGTGCTACCTCAGCGGCTTGTCTCACTTTGGCAAGAGTCTTTTCGGAGTCGAAAGCGCTGAACGTAGAATTGAGCACCTCAGCCACTCGTGAAGGCTCTTCCTCAATGAAATGTGCGATTATCGCAGCCAAGTCGATGAACGGTTCCTGTCCAAAAACTGAGCGGTGAAAGAGGTATGCCGCGAGGACTTGGTCCGCTACCCTCCCGACGCCTTGTGGCATCATGTCAATGACCTCTATCCGATGCAACCGACTCGCCCCCTCCCAGAATTCATCCTCGCTCAATTGAGTGACGGCGAGGATCCTGGCCATCAGGTTCTCGTCCCCTCGATTAACAGTGCGCAACATGGAGAATATAGCCGCGACCTTCAGCTCCTGTGGTTGGATTACAGTGGTTAGTTCGTCACCGAGGCGGGAGTTGAAATAGTTGTTGTAGATGTCCTCCACGGACCTGATGCTCTCAAAGGTTTTCTGTTCACGTGCCACCTCTCCGATCATGGCCGCGAGACGCATGTTCCCTTGAGCCTGCCTGGAAATCTTGTCAAGGAAGCGATGGTTACGAATACCATACTCGTCCTTCAGGAACTCTGCGATCTGCTCATCAGTTAAAGCTTGTACTTCAATCACTTTGGCGGCACCGAACTCGTCCACCACTCTTGCAACATCCTTCTCGGCATACCCCCGCACGGTTAGGAGCAGTCGGAATTGCCGATCGCTTCCGCTGTCGGTCAGCAGGCGCATCACGTGTTTGAGGCGCCCTTTTTCAAACAGGTTCGCGTCGTCCACGAGCAGCAGATAGTCGCCTGCCTGACCGCACGTCAGGGTAAGATCTTCATACAGGTCGAGGCTCTTGTCAACGATACATAGAGATCGTATTTTAATGTGTGCAGAACAGTATCGGTTAGTCACCTCCAGGGCCAATCGGGATTTGCCAACGCCTGGTTTACCACGTAGTATTACGATTGAGTGGGAGCCAAGTGCGGATAGAACTTCTTGGACTTCCTTCTCCCTAAATCGGAACTTCGTCTCGTAGCTGGTGGCATACTTCCCTTGCGACGCATGCCGCTTGAATTCCTCCTTCGAAAGAAGTTGGCCGGTGCCGATCGAAATGCCTAGTTCATCCTTTGCGATATCGACTGACCCTGAGGATAGCTCAGGTGCCAAAATGCTGGGACCGATGATTTCCAGCGGGCATTTGTGGCGTCGTGCCAGCTGTTGCAGTGAGGCATGGTCAGAAGCGCTGAGCCCACGGTTGAGACACAAAACGATTTTGCCGACACGAGGCTTCGCTATGCCGGTGAGTTCCTTTTTCAGGCACTTCGCGTAATCCTTCTTTAGCTTTTGCAGCAACCCCTTGCCCTTCTCTGTGGTGCATTGCATGAAGCCGTATTTCTTGCGCGGAAGTTGGAACCACCCATCGTATGGTGCCACACGGGTCTTGTCCTCTCCTAGCACCCGACCCGTCGCATCTATCGGGGGATAGCCTAGGCGTGGTAGTATCCTTGTACATAGGCGCTCGAAGCGTGCTTGGTTCATGCGCGAGAGCGCACCTTCGATTTGGCTGGTCTTAGACATGGAGTTGGAATGCCGCGGTTTTCATCAAATACTTTCATGCAAAGTAGTTCCTGCTAAGCTCTTCGTGCTATCGCCGCGATGACGCATACTACGGTCAGCCCGGCAAGAACGCCCTTAACCGTGTCGGTCTGTTTACTCGCTTTGACGAAGTTCAGTGTATCATTGACAAAGTGCTCGCAGTTGTAATTGAAGGCATCGTACTTCCATCCTATGCGTGAGTTTCCACGATCGATCACGCCTTGGCGCGCCCATTCATCGCCTCGGAAGGAAGTGATCTCTGTGATCCTGCCAACACGAACGAGGAAGTGATCCATGCGCGTGAAAACCACTCCCTGTCCGACGAGGTTCTCTACAACCCATGCATCACCATTGGCGTCATAACCCCAGAACAGCGCGTAGTGCTGAACGAGGTCAAAGAGGCTCTTGGGTGATTTGATAAGGTCAGCGGAGCGCAGGCCATGGTTGGCTGCAATCTGAAAGGAGTTGTTCCTGGTCATTAGCCTTTGGGGGGATAAGGGTCTTTGCCATGACTGTCCTTGTCCCGGATCCTACCATCCGGGCGATGGATGATCAGCTCGGATCCGTTGTTCTTGGAGATCTCCCGACCGATCTCGATGGCCTTCTTTTGAGTCGGCACGACCACGGTCGCGCGCTTCCCACCTTCGCGTTTCACCGCCCAGTCGTTTCCGTGCGGGACTACATGTTGGTTCTTCTTTCCCATCTTCGTTGTATGTTTCTGCTTGCAAAACTATCTCGCTCTGGGCGCGGATTTCAGGTTGATCGACACTTTCAGTGCGTTGATCGACGATCTTCGGCGATCGATCGACAAGGTTGACGAATAATGTAAATGTATATACATTTGTCAACCAAGTCCTAAACCCTCAACACAGCACAAATGGACGACGTCCACAGCACCTTCGGCGAGCGCCTTCAACTGGCGCGCAAGATGGCTGGGCTTTCCTATCAAGGTCTGGCCGACAAGCTGCAAGGCCTCGTGACCAAACAGGCGTTGCACAAGTACGAACAGGACACGATGATGCCTGACAGCGAGAAGTTGATCGCGCTGGCGAATGCATTGGACGTGACCGTGAACTTCTTCTTCCGACAAGACCCGGTGAAGGTGGAGTTGGAGCATATTGAATTCCGCAAGACGTTACGCCTGCCCGCCAAGGAGCGCGATGCGATCCTGAGCCGCATCACGGATGAGATGGGCCGCTACTTGGAAGCTGAGCGCTTGATGGGTGCCGGAAAGAGGTTCGTGAACCCGCTGGCGAAGGAGGACGCAGTGACCGAGCCCGAACAGGCGGAAGAAATGGCGGAACTCCTACGGAGACGCTGGAAACTGGGGGTGGACGGGATACCGAGTGTGTATGAAACCTTGGAGCAACAAGCGATCAAGGTGATGGAATGCCATGCCTCCAGCCCATTCGATGGCTTGAACGCACGAGTGGACGACCACATGGTGATCGTGATGAATGACGAGAAGGAAGTGGTGCGCAAGCGCTTTACCGCAGCGCATGAGCTCGGACATGCGTTACTGAACATTCCGGATGATCTCGATCACAAAACCAAGGAACATATCTGCCATCGCTTCGCCGGGGCCTTCCTGTGGCCGCGTGAGCAGTTCATGGACAGAGTGGGGCCAAGGCGCGCGCGCTTCATGCTGGATGAACTGGTCGAGTGGAAGCAACGTTGGGGCCTTTCGTTCAAGGCGATCATCCGTCGCTCATACGACCTCGGGATCATTAATGATGCCACCTACAAACGGTCGCTGATCAACTACAACATGGCGGGTTTCGGCAAGGGTGAGCCGGATGATTACAAGATGCCCGAGCGCACGGTGCGTTTCGAGCAACTCGTTCTTTCGGGTTTGGCGCAGGACATCCTTTCGCTGAATCAAGCGGCCGACCTGATGAATATGAAGATGGGTGACTTCCGCAAGAAGTACAGCGAAGTGATATAATGGGTGCCACGACGAACCTTGGATCGGAGTCATTGTCCCTTCGGGCCAACCCTGCGGGCGCATGCCTCTGGTCTGCCCATACTTCGTTGTTCCTCGGTCGGAGACTTCCAGTATCCTCCCTCGTCACGCCTCGTCTGGCCAAACCATAGTCAAGCGTGACAACCGACCGAGGTTCGTCGAGGCACCCAGTCCTGGTCGTGACGGATACCAATGTGTTCATTGATCTGATGAGCGTGGATGCCCTTGAGGCGTTCTTCGCATTGTCGTTGGAGGTGCACACGACCGGGTTCGTCACAAACGAATTGAACAAGGAGCAGTCAGCGTTACTGGTCCCACATATCGGCGGCGGACGAATGCTCATCGATCGCTTCACGGATGTAGAGATCAGGGAGATCATGGAGATGACCACACGGAATGTGTTGCACTTCACGGACCGTTCAGTCATTCACTTAGCCGGAAAGCTGACCGCGACGGTCCTCTCCGGAGATGGTCGATTATGGAAGGAATGCAAGGCTCGGCGGCTGGACGTGCATGGTAGTCTCTGGGTGGTCGAGCAGATATGGGTCAAGCAGCTTGTTCAACCAGTTGCGTGCATTGATAAGCTGAAAGCCTTGAAGAAGATCAACTCGCGACTTCCGAAGGATAAGATCGATGCGTTGATCGAACGGATCAGGAAAGGATAGGTTCTTCACGTGCGCCCCCCATCCGCCCCACCTTTGTCCAAAACCCATTCACCCATGATCTGGAAGAAAGGACGCGGCACCCTCGGGCCGCTGGCACCGCTGTTCGGCAGCTGGGAAGCGGGCGCCGACTCACCGATGGGCAAGGTGCGATGCACGCGCGTGTTCACGGCGGTGCTCGGCGGCAAGTACATCGCGCTGGATTGCGCGTGGCACTTCGGCAAAGGCGCGTATGAAGAACGAGCGCTCTTCGGCGCGGACAATGGCGTGCTCTCGTTCTGGTCCTTCACCTCGGATGGCAAGCGCAGCAGCGGCGTGCTCAGCACTGCGCCTGATATTCACACCGACGCCATCTGTTTCGAGGCGAAGATGCCGGCAGGTATTGCGCGGCAGGTCTATTGGCCCCACGCCGACGGCGGCTTCAACTGGGCGGTGGAGAGCAGGACGAAGAAGGGCTGGAACCGGTTTACGCTGCACCATTACCAGGTCAAGCAGTAACGCTGTCCTGACAGCCATCGAACACAGATCGGCCAGTAGGTGTTCCGAAATCCGATCCTGTCCCGGCCGTTCAACTGGTGGCCGAGAGGCTCCACGAACTCAAACCGCTATTTCATTTTTACCATCGAAAGCACCCTGATCGGGTTCGCTTCTTTGCAGCGGTTCTTCATGCGTAATGGCAGGTAGTCGAAGCGTACACGGAGGCCATCGACCATGAACTCCTCTTCCAGGTCGGTCGGGTCCAGCAGGTACTCCACCTCTTTGATCTGAATGGTCCACGGGCAGCCATCCTTGGTCGTGGCCTGATGGATCACGCCTATCGTGCCGTTCTTTTTCGGTATTTCGGCCGGGGGCGATAGCGCTTCCTGTTCTGCAGCAACAGGAAGCTCCTTTTGCGGGGTGCAAGCTGCGAAAGTGAGGGTAGCACACAGTGCGAGGAGCATTTTCATAGCGGCGTTTCTTTAGGTGGTCGGCGAAGTGCAACCTGCGTGCCATGTACATGATGATACGCTTCCGATGGAGTTGCTGTGCAATGTAGCCGAGATCCTCCAGCAACTTGCGGCATATCCCCGCAGCATAGCAGATCTGCGGGTCCGCGTGATGGCATGATCCGGGTTCGATCAGGTGGGGACCGGTCCGGGATCCAAAGAGTGATGGAATATTATTCCGGCCCTAAGGCGCGGAGGTCATAGTTTGTCCCAAAACAACCTCTATGCGCTCCTTTACCTCAGTAGTATCCGTTGCACTCTTTGCCGTGGGCACCGTCGTTCTTGCTCAGGAGGCCCCACAGGCTCCTTCTCCGAACGTGGCCGGTCCCTCGACCTACACCGGGGTCATAACCAAGATACGGGAGGTGCCGTCGCTCTCTTCGCGGTCCATGTTGAACCCTGCAGTGCCTTTGACCGAGGCTCCGAATGACGGGAGGGCATCCAAGAATCTGGTGGTGCCGGGTAAGGACAGCCAAACGCAGGACGATGTCCTCGCCAGCCATCCGGATCGGCTCAAAGGACAGGTCAAGAGCCGGGACGCTTCGCTCGTTTTCGATGTGAACAACAACGTTTCATCGCCATCGGACCCCACGCTGGGTGTTGGTCCTGATCACGTGTTCATCGTTTTCAATACGGGCTTCATCATCTACGATAAGGAAGGTAATGCGCTTACAGGGCCGTTGAACACGAACAATATCTTTTCCTCAACCGGTTGTTGCGACCTCACCGCTTCCTATGATGCCGCGGCGGACCGTTGGGTGTTATCGCTCCTGGGCAACGGGGCCGAGGTTGCTGTATCGGAAGGACCTGACCCGTTGACCACGTCATGGAACCTCTACTCGGTGTCCCAGATCAGCGATTATCAAAAGCTCTCCGTTTGGAGCGATGGCTACTACATCACGGACAATACTTCGTCGAACAACAAAGTATGGGCGTTGGAGCGGTCGGCCATGCTTGCCGGAGCCGCAACACCCGGCATCCAGAGCTTCAACCTTCCCGGCATCGTCACAAGCGGGTTCCAAAGTCCGCAGGTACTTAACGTTACGGATGCCAACATGCCCGCTGCCGGCGGTGCTACGGCGATCTACCTGCAGGATGATGCATGGGCCGGGGTCGACTTCGATCACATCAAGGTCTGGACGATCGATGTGGATTGGGCCACACCGGCCAACTCCTCGGTCTCGGCGGCGACCCAGTTGGCGGCCACACCCTTCATTTCGGTGTTCGATGGCGGGAGCTTCTCCAACCTGGCGCAACCGGGAGGAGGCACTAGCCTCGATGCATTACAGGCCACGATCATGAACCAAGCGCAGTTCCGCAAGTTCCCGGGGCACAATTCCGCGGTCTTCAACTTTGTTGTGGATGCGGATGCCACGGCAGGTGAGTTGGCCGCCGTGCGCTGGTACGAACTGCGCCAACCCGCCGATAATGCACCTTGGGCCATTGAGCAGGAAGGGACCTACACCGCTGAAAATGGGAAACATGCTTGGAATGCGAGCTTGGCGATGGACCAGTACGGCAACATAGGCATGGGCTATACGAGCATGGCCGGGCCCACAACACCAAGCCCTACCAACTTTCGCGTGAGTTCGTACTACACCGGGCGCTTTGCAAGTGACCCGGCCGGTACCATGACCGTTTCCGAGGAGTTGATCTCAGCAGGCACCGGCAACATCAGCGGCTTCCGATATGGTGATTATGGCAAGATCGATGTGGATCCGGTGAACGGAAAGGAATTCTGGTACATCACGGAGTATAACCATGGCGGTGGTGGTGCCGATGTGGTCGGTGTATTCCAGATCGCTTCGGACTTCACCAACGACGTGGGGGTGATCACCATCGACACACCAACGGACGGGGCGTTGACCAATGCAGAGCCGGTGACCGTTACGGTATTCAACTACGGTCAAGGCCCGGCATCCGGTTTTGATGTATCGTACCAGGTCGATGGGGGCGCGGTAATTACCGAGCCGTATGTGGGCACCTTGGCCTCTGCCGTATCGGCACAGCACACCTTCGCCACAACGAGCGACTTCTCCACCGTCGGTCAGACCTACGCCATGCGGTCGTACACGAGCTATGCCGCGGATGAATTCCACGGGAACGATACCACCACGCAGAACGTGACACACCTGTTGGGAATTGACCTTGGCGTTACGGCGATCACAAGCCCGTCCACCGGGACCGGATTAACGGCCACGGAGAACGTGACCATCGGGATCACCAATTTCGGTAGCGTTACCCAGACCTCCGTTCCGGTCTATTACACGGTGAACGGAGGAACGCCGGTGCAGGCGACCTATACCGGGTCCATTGCGGCCGGGGCATCCGCCAATTACACGTTCACGGCCACGGCGGATCTCTCCGCGCTCGGCCCTTATAGCCTTGTGGCCGGAACAGAGGCTGTTGATGACGGGGACACGAGCAACGATGACTTCACGAAGGCGGTGACCAATAACATCTGCCAACCGATATCCAATTGTGCGGGATACAATGATGGCGTAACGCAGCTCCAGTTGGCGGACCAGAACATCCAGCCAGCTTGTGGCACCGCGCCTGAAGGGTACAGCTACCAGCCCGACATCGTGTTCAACTTCGTCTTGTCCGACAATCCGTTCGTGTCTTCCTTGGAAATGGGATATGACGATTCCGACTTCGCGATCTGGATCGACTTCAATGATAATTTCACGTTCGAGACAAGTGAACGTATCGCAAACGGTACCGTGCCCAATGCGGATACCAACTTTCCGTTCACGGTCAACCTTACAACGATCACGGGTGTAACGCAGGGCATGCACCTCATGCGCGTCCGGGGTACCGATGGGAATAACCTGCTGCAACCCTGTGCGAACATGAACTACGGCCGTACCAACGATTACACGGCGAACATAACGGGCACGGTGGGTATCGGGACCGATCTTGCCAACGCAGCGAACCTGAACATCCGCCCATTGCCCGGTGCGCAGTTCTTGCTCACCTATACCACCACCCCGTCCAGCGAGAAGCTGCCGGTCTCCATCTACGATGCGAAGGGCCAGCTGCTGGCCTACTACACGTTGGACAACGTTGGTGGTGTGTACTCCCGCACGTTGGACATGTCGCACACGAGCGCAGGTGTGTACATGGTGAAGGTGGGTACCGCCACGCTGAACGTGGTGAAACGCATCGTGGTGGAATAAAGGGAGGGGACGAAAGGTCAAACCACCACCACCACGTTCCCGACCTTTTCGCCGGAGTCCACGTAGCGGTGGGCCTCTACGATCTGTTCCAGCGGATAGCACCGGTCGATCACGGGGCGGTACGAACCTGCGGCAGCTAACGAAGCGAACAGCTCCGCGTCGGCCTGCGTGATCTTCGGGACGGGGAAGAGCACGCGCTTGCCTCCAAGCAGCGGCGTGAGCATCGCCAGCAACGGGTTCTGAAGCCAAGGGCCCAGCTCGGTGGAGAGGTAGATGCCCTTCGGCTTCAGCAATGGCTTGCAGCGGCCGAAGCAGCTTTTGCCCACGGCGTCGAACACCAGGTCGAACCGCTCCTTGCTTTGGATGAAGTCCTCCTTCAGCCGGTCGATCACGGTGGTGGCCCCGAGCGAGCGCACCAGCGCCATGTTCAGGGTGTCCGCCACGGCGGTGACGGTGGCGCCCAGGTGCCGGGCGAGTTGCACGGCCGCCGAGCCGATGGCGCCCGTGGCCCCGTTCACCAGTACTTGCTGGCCGGGCCCCACGTCCGCGGCGCGCAGGTCGCACAGCGCGTAGTGCGCGCCCTCGCAGAGCGGCGCGCAGGCGGCGTGGTCGTGGCCCTCGGGTTGCAGCGCCACGGCACCTTCGGCATTCACGCACACGTATTCCGCATGGGCGCCGAAGCGGTCGTCCTCGGTGAAGCCGAATACGCGGTCACCGACGGAGAAGCGCTGCACGCCGGTGCCCAAGGCGGCCACCGTACCGGCGTATTCGCAACCCGGCCGCGTGCGCTTCGGACGCAGGAACCCCGCGTAAGGCCGCACGATCAGGGGCTTGCCGGTGCGGAAGCCGCTGTCGGTGCGGTTCACGGTGGTGGCATGCACCTTCACCAACAGCTCGCCTGCACGCGGTGTGGGCACGGGCACGTCCATCAGATGCACCACCTCCGGCGGCCCGTAGGCTGTATGCACGGCGGCGCGCATGGTGGAGGGGAGGGAGGACGATGCGGACATGTGTGGAAGGTTGCTCGCAATAAAGTAACGATGCCCCGAACCGCCATGGAACTAAGGAACAACGGAGAGCGACGGGGATGGACGGCTTGCACCGGCCTTCCCGGACCCTGCAGCTCTTCGCGTGTGCTGAAGGCCATGCGCACCCTGTTGTTCCTGCTCTTCCTCGCACCCGCGGCGGTTCAAGCCCAACCCGCCTTGCCGGACATCCGCATCACCGTGATGGCGCACCTTCACCAGCACCTCGCAGCCAGTGCCCATACCCCGGTCATCCTTGGCGCAGCACCAGCAAGGGGAGCTTGGTGTGCAAGGCCATGCGCTTGGCGGTGCTGCTATGGAACAGCCCGTCCAGAAAGCCACGCTTGCGGTGTATCATGGCCACCAGTTGGATGCGGCCGCCCGATGCCATGTCGTTCACAGTATCCACTACACTGGCGCCATGTACGGTGATGTAACGGTGTTTGATGCCCTTCAGCGCCGCGTCGATGGCGGTGTGGTCCATGCCCTTCGTGAAGCTCACCGCATTCGTGCGCACATGGGCCACCAACACCTCGGCACCGCAGCGATGCACCAGATCGATCAGGGGACGGAGCGTTTCCGCTTCAAAGGGTTCGCCGTCCATGGGAAGCAGGATATGCTTGATCGGTCCCGGCTCCCAATGCGCCGGCACGGTGATCACCGGCAGCCGGGCCCGTTTGATCACGGTGGACGAGTTCCGGCCGATCAGGAGGGTGCTGCTTTTGCCCTGTGCGCCCATCACGATCAGGTCCCCGCCCTTGCTCGCCGCAATGTCGTTGAGCGCTTCGGGCAACGCCACATATGTGGACACCTTCGCCACGTACACGCGGTCCGCCCGTTTCCGCAAGCGGCGCTCCGCCTGCCGCAAGCCGCTCCGCGAATCCCGCGCCGGCAACAACGTGAGGTCCGGCAGTAGGGTATCGGGATAGGTCTGCAGCGTGAAGCTGTTCACCAAGGTGTAGCGCACATCGTCCGTGCCATAGACGTCCATGGCGAAGTGGGCCGCCTTCTGAGCGGTGTCACTGAAGTCGGTGGGGAGAAGAATACGTGTCATGATCGATCGGTTGGTGTCCTCTAAAGCTCGGAATTTTGCCGGAACCCGGTATGACGATCATCACCTGCCGTGGAAGGTTGCCCGCAAGAAATTAACGACGCGCCGATCCGCCATGGGACTACGGAGCAACGGAGGACGATGGCGGTGAAGGCTTGCATCGGCCTTCCCGAACCCTGCAGCTCTTCGCGTGTACTGAAGGCCATGCGCACCCTGTTGTTCCTGCTCTTTCTCGCACCCGCGATCGTTCAAGCCCAACCCGCCCTGCCGGACATCCGCTTCACCGTGATCGATGAGCGCGGCCGTCCGCTGCTCCTGGATCCGCAACCCCGTTTCGCGTTCATCCTCACCGCCGACCATCCGTACATGGACGACCCGGCCGGCAAGCACGAGGGCTGGTCATTGAGCGGGGAGGTGATCCGCGATGGCTGGCGCAAGCGCACGGTGTACAACGTGCTGGAGTGTTGGTGTACGGACCGCAGGGTGACGCTGCAACACGAAGGTGCGGTGATGCGTTTGATCTTCCCGGACGACCACACGGACAAGCATCGCTTGGTGGAGCGTGGCGCGGGCAGCGGCGCCCCGGAGGTCATTCCGTTCCGCCCCGGCACGGTGTACTTCATGGACCTGTTGGACGGTCCCGTGGCGCTGAAGGTCAAGCGACGGATGGTGCGGCGAGCGGGGCTGCGGAAGTGAGCGCGGCCTCGCCATCCCGGCCACCGTTCCATCACCGGAACATCCGCATTCGGTATATCCGCCATGGCTTAACTTCATCCATTGGACCAGCCACCATGCAGCGCCGCCGTTTCATCCTCACCGCTTTGGCGGCCACCGTTTTCGTGACGCTGGCAAAAGCAACCGACCGCATCATCATGTCGATCAAAAAAGGCTTCAACACACGCGCAGGCGAGACCCGCAACGGCGAGCGCTTCACCATGAAGGGCGTCACAAGGAACACGCTGGACCTGAAGATCGGCAGCGCCGATACCGATGGCGGCATGGCCGTGTTCGAGCAGATCGGTGAAAGCCCCAACGGCGGCCCGCCGCTGCACGTCCATCCCGCGCAGGATGAATTCTTCCACGTGCTGGAGGGCGACTATCGTTTCCAAGTAGGGGAGGACGGCTTCCCCGCTTCCGCCGGTGATACGATCTTCCTGCCGCGCAATGTGCCACATGCCTTCATCCAGCTCACCGAGCACGCGCGCATGCTGGTGTGCTACCAGCCCGCCGGCGACATGGAAGGCTTCTTCCGCGAGACCGCACAATGGACCACACCGCCGGATAAGGAGGAGATCGCGCGGGTGTTCAGCGCGCACGGCATGGAGGTGGTGGGGCCGCCGCTGAAACCGTAGGGGACCGTGAATTGCGGCGCGCCACGACCCAGCGGGCGCCGGGGGAGCCACGCCCATGGCGGCTCCCATGCACGCAGGGATCGAACCGTGTCGCATCTTCGGTGTACCGTGGCCCGATGCGATCCCTCTTCCTTCTGCTGTTACTTGTTGCGGCCAAGTGTTCCGCACAACCCGATATGCTGCGGTTCACCTTCACGCTGGCGGAGGATGTTAAGAAGCCCCGCCCATTCACCAGGGAACATCGGGTAGAGCAACACTACCGGGAGCGTGTGCCTTACGTGGGCGTGAACGGCACTTGGCTGAAGCCGGATGTGGTCCTCCCGTTGCAAGGCGGGCCACTGTTCACGGAACCGGCCGCGCATTGGCTCACCTACGCTCCGGTGGAAGACATGGCGGAATCGTTCGTGCTGGTGATCGCGGGGGTGGATACGCTGCGCATCGACCTGCCGGAGCACATGGATGTGCTGCGCGAACGCGCCTACGCGCGTTGGGACCGCGACACGCCGGAAGTCCTCCGTTTCCGCAAGGGGCGCCACGCACTGGAGGAACTGGTGAAAGGTCCCTGGTGTACGGAAGCCGCGGACCGGTTGGCACTGCGCATGATCGCCGCGGATGAAGCAGCCTACAGGAAGGAACTCGTGGAACTGGCGGCGTACTACCGCGCCCAACCTCCACCGGTGCCACCCACCAACAAGGAGCCGCCGCATACGCCAACTGCTGAAGAGATCGAACGCGAGATCGCGCAACGGCCCGGCCTGCAGGAAGTGAAAGTGGACAGCGTTGTTGCGGGCAACGTGTGGGTGCGCATCAGCGGCCGGGTAATGCTCACCGGTGGTTGCGGTAGCGGGATGCCGCTCTATGGCGTGGAACTGCGCAACGATACCGGCTGGGTGGAGCGCATCCCCTTCGAGCTGGAACAAATGGATTGCGGCCTGCCGTGGGCGGACTGGACGGACCAGCGCTTCATGATCGCACTGCCGGTGTGGCTGCGTGCGAATACCCGCGAAGGAGAGGGCGAACTGAGATCAAGGAACTATCGCCTGGTGTTCATGGGGGCGAACAGGGAGCGGATGCCCACGGGGCCGTTCCGGGTGGACTGACGGGTGCGGCGCTTGGCTCAGCGGCCTCTTGGCTGCTTTGGCGCATTTGGGGTTGTAGGCCTTTGGCGGCGCCTCGCCGGTATTGGTTTCAGGTGGCGGTATTCCGCCGAGCGTTATTCAGGCTGGCAGGCCGGTCGGCTGTTGGCTAGGCTGAACAGGCCAATGCGTGGCTTCGGGTTGTTGACAGGGAGCGTCGGGCGGCATTCATGATGGCCGGAGGCCGTATGGCGGTTGGCACGGGGCACCCCGGATGAAGCTCCGGGGTTGGGCCGAGCGCCGGGGTGGGGACACCTATCCGTTCGGCACTGCCACCACCACCAAACTCTCCGGCTTATACCGCTTGCCTTCGTACTCCACTTCCGGCTCTTTTAGCACGGTGATGGCGGAAGGTGTAAAGCCGTTGGCGCGAAGGGTGGCTTCCAAATCGGCCTGTTCGTACATCGCGAAACCGTAAGGTGCGAAGGGCAGCTTTTCCATGGCGCTGCGCGTGCGGAGTACGGCGGTGAAGGTGCCGCCGGGTTTCAGCACGCGGCGCACTTCGCGGAGGTGTGCGGCGGGGTCGTCCCAGAAGTACACCACGTTGATGCAGAAGATGCGATCCAACTGCGCATCCGCGAAAGGCATCCGGTCGCTCGCACCGTGCGCGAGGGACAAGCTGCCGGATGCAATGAGCGCTTGGTTGTGCGCGGTGGCTTGTTCCACCATGTCCCGGCTGAAGTCCAGCCCGTGCAGTCGCAGGCCCTTGGCTTGGCGCGCCAGTTCGCCGAAGAACTGTCCGTTGCCGAATCCGATCTCCAGCACATGCTGTCCCTCGCGCAGGTCCAAGGCTTTCCACGCACCATCGTACATCGGCCGGTTCGCGGCATTCATGCGTTGGCCCAACTTGCGGGCCATGAAGCCCTGCGGCTTGCGCAGTTGCGCGGCCATCTGCTGCGGCGTAGGACCTCTGAAGAGCAGGCGCAGGAATTCGATCGGACCCATGGTGCAAAGATGTGGGTTGGGTTTTGGCTGGATGGTTCAGGCCGATGAGAAGAAGGGGGGTGAGGTTGAGCTCACTGGGATCCTTTTGGATGGCCGGAGACCGATCGATGGTTGGCACTCGGGAAACAGGTGAGCGGCGGGGGCTTAGGCTTCTTGGGCCCCTCATCTCGCGCGAGTGACTTCGCTCGTGCGCATACCCTCTGCACTCACGCCTCATCGTATGCAAACCCCAAGTGCGGGTCGTCACAGCTCCACATATGCGCCAATACATCATGGACTAAACCTGCACACAGCTGGCAAAAGGCACGAGCGTGGTCCGATATGCATCGGACACTCGCGCCAGAAAGGGGTTGTGTGAAAAAGGGGCCCGGCCGTTGATCTTGTTTTGATTGACCGAAGACAAGCTCTTGCCCAGATAGAGACGCATTTCTTCCAAACTGATAGAGGCCATGAGCGGTTCGTTAAAGAAATAATTTTGAGTGTCAGTTCCACTTTTCGGCAACATTCGCTTGGTGCCAAGCCAAGGCGTCGTTATGCAGCCTATACTGAGCTGACCGGGATTCGCGAATGGGTTTGCCAGCGAACTCATGCAGAAAAGCACAAGACTCAATTTTTAGTACCTGCTTCGGCACAAACACCTTGCGTTCAACCGGCTGAATTCCAAAAAGGCCGAGGTCGAATGCCCAATGCAGGGTGGAGGTGAGGGCCAAGCCATTTCGGATATCATCGCTACCTCCGTGCTTCAACGGTACCACATGCGCCGCTTCGACTTCTACCAGACCAGAAGGAGTTCGAAGACCAATGCCACTCACGGCGCAAAGGGTATCGTACTCGTAACGGACACTTGAGCGGAACGCAGTGCCTCGTGCTATCCGCGCTTGCGTGGTGGTGACGCGCTTGATCTCATCGATAGTGGTCTGGAAAGGCTTGAGCGCAATGGTCACCAACTGTAGACGCGCTTCATTGATCTGCTTCTGAACGACCGGTGGTTTATCGTGCCACACGAGTCCCCAGCGCCTATCTCCGACGAAGCCCAGCAGATCAGCATATTCTGGTGTGCCTTGCTTCACGAGTGAGAACCGATACTCCTCCAAGGTGTCGATCCGCCGTTGCATGACGAGCACATCATTCTCCACAGCAAGTGCGCGGAGCAGCAGCATGCCATTCGTCAATCTGCTTTCAGGCGAGCGTGTGCCACCCCATGTCTGGAATTGATACCGAACGGACGATTCCGTGATCCACTGGGTTCCCACATAGAGGTCAACATCGAGCTGGCGATCCACCGTGGGAGACTCCTCTTCTGTATGCTCTTCAGCCAAGGCAGGAAGGAATTCCCGCAGGTCTTTTGGGAAGGCAAGTCCAGCTTGATGGCCTTTCGCCGCTCCGGAGTCGTTATGTGCAAGTCTCTTGAAGAATGGCATCTCACAACTTCTGCGCGGCCGTCCTGTGGCGACTGAGCAATTCGGCGTCTGGCTCGAATCCTTTGGACAATATCAGAGGCTTCCCATCAAAGGCAGTGAGCCATTGTGCTTCGGCCAGATTCCCTATTAATCCTTCGACAAGGCGAGGTGCTACTTGGACCATGCCGTTGTTAGTGACCCAGAGCAGACCACGATCGAAGGCCTTGTCGTGAAGAGCATTCAGGCAAAGGCCATTGCGGACGTTCAAACGGTTCGTTTTATCCTTTGCCCAAGGAACAATGTGACTGGCGACAAGAAGCTGGGGCACAGCCAAACCGGTGATGCAGCACGTATTGTTGTATGCTGACAAAACACGGCGCCGGAAGAAGTCCTGATTCACACGTAGCTTCACAATTGCTTCGCGCTCCTTGCCTGCAGGTGGAAGGTCATCGGTCATCACTCCGGCATATTCCAACAGGTCTTGGCCTGTGTACTTCGCCATCAGGCGTTGGCTCTCGAAGGCGAGGGCTTCCGGGTTATTCGCAAACTCACTCCAAACTTCCTCTTCTCCCTTTGCACCATGATCCGCACCCTTGATGTTTCGCACGTGCAACGCTGGGTCAAGCCGAGCGAAATTGGCCAGCTTGTAGGAGACGGCTCCGACCGACCGACCGATCAGCTTCGCCAATGCCTGCAACTTCGGATTTCGCATGTGGATTGTTCCGAAAGGAATCTGGCTATATAAGTTGAATGCGAGAATGTGTTGCTCGCGGTTCCAGTTATCATTCTTCGGCATGGGCGTTGTCTGTGGTTGAGAAGGTCATCGACCATTTGATTGTCGGCCCATAGAGCTGATCAACCGAGTCGCGATCTTTGAAAGCATTCAGGTCGAAGATCGGCGTTTGGATTAAGTGTGCCACATGCCACGCCCAGTAATCAACTAACCATCGTGAGGCTATGAGCGCGAAATCATGTCCATCCAACTGCGGTCCCCCAATTAATGCCGTTGTGTTGTCCATTGACCAGTATCCCTGAACCACCCCGTGAAATCTATGCATCACCTGAAGAGCGGAACTCGTGCAAATCGCACACGCACTTCCATCGGCAAACTGCCACTCATCGCAGTCTGTGTTGTAATGCTCTTCCTCCCTAAGGTCTAGAACGAAGCGTAAGATGTCATCCTTCATCACGGCATGTTCTTCAATGGTCTGTCCAATGCAGGGATCAGCCATTGCAATGCTTCGCGTTCGTTCTTCGGGGTGGGCTTCGTGGGTTCCATGGTTGACGATTTTAAGGGCAAACTGCCGCTTATAATGTAGCCAGATCAAAGTGCAGATCCAAATCCTGTTGAAAAGTTTAGTCCCATATTCTCTAATGCCCCAAAGCCCAACTCGCCTTCGCCCAAGCCTACCAAGCCGACCAGCCCAATGCCCCTGAGCCTACCGACCGACTCGGCCTTCGTAGCCGAAGCGGCTACTTCGGCGAAGGAGGCGGCCGCCGGCCCCAAGGCCGAATACCTCGCCTACCACCGCAATGAGATATTCGCAAAGTGAGGAACACTTTGTCGTCCTCGCTCGTTCCGAGTCCTATATTTGCAATTCATGAATCGTGAAACATGAAGAACTCGAATGGAATGCGCCCGCAGGATGTGGCGGTGCTGTTGAAGATCGTGCGCATGGGCAAGCAGCCTTGGCTGGCCAAGGATTTGGCAGCAGCGCTTCACCTGAGCCCGGCGGAAGTGAGCAATTCGCTCAGCCGTTCGGCCTTGGCCGGGCTGCTCGATAGTTCGAAGCGCGTTGTGTCGCGGGGCAACCTGCTCGACTTTCTTCGGCATGGCCTTCCTTACGTGTTCCCGCAATTGCCGGGCGGTCTGGTGCGGGGCGTTCCCACGGCGCATTCGGCCTCGCCGTTGAATGCTAAATTCCAGAGCGAGGAGGCTTACGTGTGGCCATCGGGCAAGGGAACGATGAAGGGGCAGGCTATTGCGCCCTTGTATCCCGGCGCGGTGGACGCGGCGCTGGAGGACGAGGACCTGCATCAACTTCTCGCCCTTGTGGATGCCTTGCGCGTGGGACGCAGTCGCGAGCGCGCCGAGGCCGCCAAGGAATTGGCCAAGCGGATGAAGTGATGCGGGACGCAGTGAACATCCAAGCTGTGCAGCTAGTGGCCGATGGTCTGAAGGAACTGCGCGACCAAGTGGTCTTTGTCGGCGGTTCGGTGGTCAGTCTCTACGCGAACGATCCCGGTGCTGATGTTCCACGCCCCACCTCGGACATCGATCTGGTGGTGGTCGTTTCCAGTTATGCGGAATACGAAAAATTGGAGGTGCGATTGCAGGAACTGGGTTTCCAGCACTCTCCGGAGGACAAGATCCTGTGCCGCTATCGCTTTCATGGGGTGATGGTGGACATCATGCCCACGGATGTCCCGGCCATCGGCCCGACGAATCCGTGGTTCGTTCCCGGAATGGAGCATGCGGTGGACCATGGGCTTCCGGACGGCGGAACGATCAAGCTGTTGACCGCGCCCTATTATCTGGCCACCAAACTAGAGGCGTTCAAGGGACGTGGCGACGACATGCGTACGAGCAAGGACTTCGAGGACATCATTTTCGTGCTGGACGGTCGCATAGGGGTCTTGGAGGAACTGCAGGAGGCTCCGGTGGACGTGCGCGAATACTTGAAGGCGGCGTTCAAGGGGCTAATGAGGCGAAGGGGATTCACTGAAGCGGTTGTTGGTCATCTAGATCAACGGGTGGCAGCGGAAAGGTCTGCGCTGGTCCATGAGGTGATCAGTCGCGTAGTGGCAAGCGGCGAATGACCGTTCCGAAGTGAAGGCCGGTTGCGCATCCAATACGCGAACGCCCCCGTGCCGCCGCACGGGGGCGTTCGCGTTCGTACCGCCCGGCCTCGCGATGGCGGCCGAACGATCGTCATCGCGAAGCCCGCCCCCGGCCCCTACCTTGGCCAATGCGGCAGCGGGGCTTCCCGCGCCGCCGTTATGCGGAAGAACATGGGCAAATACATGTCCGCCGAGCAGGCGGTATCCTTGGTGAAGAGCGGGCAGCGGGTGTTCGTACATGGCAGCGCGGCCACGCCGCTGGTGCTGATGCGCGCGCTCTTCGCGCGGGCGGCGGAGCTGAGCCGGGTGGAGCTGGTGAGCATCAGCACCATCGGCCCGCTGGACCTGCAGCAGCCCGAGGTGCAGCGGGCTTTTTTCATGAACAGCCTCTTCGTGAGCGACAACGTGCGCACCGCCGTGAACGGGCCGCACGGCGACTACGTGCCGGTCTTCCTCAGTGAGATCCCCCGGCTGTTCGAAGGCGTGCTGCCGCTGGACGTGGCGCTGCTGCACGTGTCGCCGCCGGATGCGCACGGCTATTGCTCCTTGGGCGTGAGCGTGGACGTGGCCCGGGCGGCGGTGCGCAACGCCGCGGTGCTCATTGCCCAAGTGAACCCGCGCATGCCGCGCACCCATGGCGAGGGGCAGGTACACAGCAGCCGCTTCACGGCGATGGTGGAGGTGGACGAAGCCTTGCCGGAGGTGGATTATTCCAGCGCCATCGGCCCGGTGGAGGAGCGCATCGGAGCGCTGTGTTCCGATCTGATCGAGGACGGGAGCACGTTGCAGATGGGCATCGGCGCCATCCCGGACGCGATCCTGCGCGGGCTGCGGGACCACAAGGACCTCGGCGTGCATACCGAGATGCTCAGTGACGGACTGCTGCCCCTGCTGGACCTCGGCGTGATCACGGGCAGCCAAAAGCGCAGGCACCCCGGGCGCATCGTCACCAGCTTCGCCTTGGGCAGCCGTGCGCTCTACGACCGGGTGGACGACAATCCGCTCTTCGCCTTTCTGGACACCGCCTATGTGAACAGCGGCCATGTGATCCGGCAGAACCCCAAGGTGGTGGCCATCAACAGCGCCATCGCGCTGGACCTCACCGGGCAGGTGTGCGCGGACAGCATCGGTATGCGCCAGTACAGCGGCGTGGGCGGCCAGATGGATTTTATGCGCGGCGCCGCCTTGAGCGAGGGCGGCAAGCCCATCATCGCCATGGCCAGTACGACCCGCACGGGCGCCAGCAAGATCGTGCCCTTCCTCGCGGAAGGTTCCGGCGTGGTGACCACCCGCGCCCACGTCCACCACGTGGCCACCGAGCACGGCATCGTGGACCTCTACGGCAAGAGCCTGCGCCAACGCGCCGAAGCCCTCACCGGCATCGCCCACCCGGACCACCGCGAAGCGCTGGACCGCGCGACCTCCGACCGCTTCGGGCCGAAGTTCCGATGAATCTCCGCGGAGGACGGGATCGCGCGACGGCCTTTCCGGGCGACAACGGCCGAAGGGTCGCTGCAAAGGTTTTTATCCACAGATGACACAGATGGCGCGTTGCGCTATGGGTACGTCGGCAGCCGACCTTATCCGTGTCATCAACGCCATCTGCGGACAACCATCGGCAGCCGGCATTATCGGTGTTCATCCGTGTTCATCCGTGGTTTAGCTCCTTCTTCAAGGCAGCACCCACTATTCGTGCAACACCAGCAGGGGCACCGTGGTGTTCAGCGCCATGCGCTTGGCCACGCTGCGGTGGAACAGCTCGTCCAGCCAGCCTAATTTGCGGTGCAGTACCGCCAGCATGCCGTAGTCCCCGCTGTCCGCCAGAAGGGCCAGGCTCTCGGTAACGTTGGTCCCCGCAGTGGAAGCGGTGCTGGTCTTGATCCCTTTGAAGATATCGGAATTACCGGCCGATCCCGGTTCCGGCCCGCGGACCACCTCATCCTTGTTCACATGCACGAAGTCGATCCCGGCCCCGTAGTGTTTGGCGAGCTGCACCAAGGGGAGGAGCGTCTTCAGGTCGGCCACCTCCTCGCGATCGTCCGCGTAGAGGATCTTCCCGATCGGTCCCGCTTCCCATTCCGGGGGCACCACGATCACCGGGCCGCCCGCGTTCCGCGCCACCACTTCGGCATTGCTGCCCCATTTCAGCGCACCGCCTTCGCCCCGCGTGCCCATCACTACCATGTCCACCGGGTTCTCCTCGGTGTAACGTTGGACCACGGCGAACACGCTGCCGTTCGCCACCACGTCCTGGATGTCCAAGGTCTTCCCGGGGTGCAAGGCCCGGATCTCCGCCGTGAAGGCATCCAGTTCCTCGCGGGCCTGCTGCTTCACGAACCGGATAAATTCCGGGACCAGCGAGGGCCGCGGCACATCGCCGACGGAGAGGAGCAAGGTGAACCGGTTCTGTTCGGCGCCAAAGGCGTCCAGCGCGAAGAGGACCGCCTTGCGGGAACCTTCGCTCATGTCGGTGGGGATGAGGATCTGTGCCATCTGTTCAGTTTTATTGCGGTGATAGGGACCGCTGCCAAACAAGGTACGAACGGGACAAGATGCTGAATTGACGAAGCTCAGCTATGCAAGATCGCGACGCCGTCATCGCTCCGCGGGGCCTTGTCCGTCGGGTCCATAACTATGTTCCGCGGGATCTGTTAAGGATCTCACTTCACCAAGGAGGCGCTCAGCGTAATGGGCACTGCCTTCAGCGCTTGGCTGATGGGGCAGTTCACCTTGGCTTCCTCGGCGCACGCATCGAAGTCCGCTTGGCTGATGCCGGGCACCTTCGCCTTCAGCACCAAGTGGATGCCGACGATGCCGTTCCCGCCATCCACGGGGCCGAGCTTCACTTCGGAATCGCAGTCCAGCTCGTCCGGCGTAAAGCCTTTGTTGCCCAGCACGAAGCTCAGCTTCATGGTGAAGCAGCCCGCGTGCGCGGCCGCGATCAGCTCTTCCGGGTTGGTGCCGGCCTTGCCGTCCTCGCTTACAAAGCGCGTGTGGAAGGTATAGGGCGTATCCTTCAGCACACCGCTGGTACTGGTGAGTTTGCCTTTGCCTTCTTTGCCGGTTCCTTTCCAAATGGCCTTGCTTGATCGGATCATGATGTGCTTTTTTGTTCGGGTTCGTAGAGGGTCCCAAAGGTAGGGCAGGGGGCAGGGGCGCCTGTTCCGCGGCTGCCGCTCGCGCCTGACGGCATGATGGGTAAATACGAACCGTGCTCCGCGCGCCGTCGCCGTAGCGCTTTGGCGAAGGAGCCCGACTCGGCCTTCGCAGCCGCTTCGGCGAAGTAGGCAGCAGCTACGCCCGGACGAGTGAACCACGGATGCACACGGATAAACACGGATACCAACGTACCGGCCTCACCAGAGGGTCCATTGCTGCTGTCCATGATCTCGGCAATCCGTGTTTATCCGTGTGCATCCGTGGTTTATAAAAAACATGGATGGCGATCCCGCCGAACGGCGGGCGCTCAGACGCGAAAGCCCTGCGTTCCGACCATGGGCCATGCTGCCGGTGCCGTACCTTCCCCACGGTCATGAAGCGCACGCACTGGTTGGTCCTTTTCCTGTTGCTCGGGAGTTTCTCCCGAGCGACGGACCAACAACGGATCGACTCCTTGCTGGCCGTGTCCCGGACCATCCCGGTGGCTCCGGCACAAGTGCGGGCCTTGAACCGGATATCGGTGATCTATGCGGGCCGGCGATCCCGATCGGCCAAGGATTCGTCCATGTTCTATTCCCAGCAGGCCATTGCGTTGGCGCGGCGGATCGGCGATGAAGAGGGGCTTGCGGAGGCGCTCTACGATCTTGGGAAATACTACGTGGGCGTGGCCGGAAGTCCTGCCAAGGCCACGGAGAACCTGCTGGAAAGCCTTGAACTGTACACACAGCTCAACGACCGGTCGGGCATTTCCATGTGCCACATGCAGCTGGGCCTGGTCAGCTACATACTGAAATATTACGAGGACGCGGTGAAGAACCTGGACCTCTCGCTCAAGGCGGAGGATAACCCGACCGCCACCTACCTGATGGCACTGTCCTACACGGAACTCGACAGCTTTTCGCTCGCCAAGGCGTACTTCTCCCGCGCCATCACCGACTATACGGACCGTGCGAACGCCGAACGGTTGGCCGAATGCCACTTGTACTTGGGGCGCTTGTACCTACGGACGGGGGCGCTGGACTCCGCCCTGTACTACATGAAGATGGCCATGGAAAGCAGGGCCCTGGTCGGGGATCCACGGGACATGGTGCGACCCTATGCGTTCGTGTCGGAGGTCTATCTCCGGTCCAACGATCTTGACCGGGCCATCCACTTTGCAGAACGCAGCTATGAGCTGGAAACAGGCCAGCAGGACAAGAACCAGGACATGATCAGTTTGATCCAAGCGACCAAGACCTTGAGCGAAGCGTACGCCTTGAAGGGGCGCTACGAGAAGGCCTATTTCTTCCTGGACCTGTACAACAAGGCCAGCGACCGGGATGCGAGAGGCAGCATCAAGCAGAAGGTCGCCGACATGCAGAGCATGTTCGATTTTGAACAGCGCATGAACCTGCAGCAGGTGCGGCAGGAGAAGGACCGGGAGATCGCCCAAGCGCAGATCGCGAAGGAAAGGATACTGCGGAACGCCTTCCTGGTGGGGACGGTCCTGTTGCTGCTGCTGCTGATCGGGCTGTACAAGCGTTACCGGTTCAAGCGGCGCTCCAATCAGACCTTGGTGGAGCTCAATGAGGAGGTGACGCGGGAGAAGGAACGCTCGGACCATCTGTTGCTGAACATCCTACCGGAGGACGTGGCCGAGGAGCTGAAGATGAACGGTGAGGCGGCGGCGCGATCCATCGAGCATGTCACGGTCCTGTTCACCGACTTCAAGGGCTTCATCGCCGTGAGCGAACAGTTGGGCCCGAGGGAGCTCGTACATGCCCTGAACGAGTGTTTCTCGGCCTTCGATGGGATCATGGAGAAGTGGGGCATAGAGAAGATCAAGACCATCGGTGATGCGTACATGGCGGCGGGAGGGTTGCCATTACCGGACGAGGGGCATGCCCGGAAGGTGATCCACGCGGCCTTCGAAATGCGCGACTTCGTGGAAGCGGAAAAGGCGCGGAAGATCGCGGCCGGGGCACCGTATTTCGAGATCCGTATCGGCATGCATACCGGACCGGTGGTGGCGGGCATCGTTGGCGTGAAAAAATTCCAGTATGACATCTGGGGCGATACGGTGAACACGGCGAGCCGAATGGAAAGCAGCGGCGAGGTCGGAAAGGTCAATATCAGCGGGTCCACCTACGCGCTGGTGAAGGATGATCCGGAGTTCAACTTCACACCGCGCGGTATGATCGAGGCGAAAGGCAAGGGAGAGATGGAGATGTATTTCGTGGAGCGCGCTCCTGATAGAGGCTGACCGTACCGATCACACCGCCCGTGGTCAATGCTCCGTCTTAGGGCAGTTGTTCGGTGATCACGGTCGTGGGCGATAAGCCACCGATGTTCAGCAGCAGCAGGTCCCGGTCGTTGTCCGCACCGGTGTACTTCACCGTTCCGTCCATGTTCGCATCCTCGCGGTGGTAGCCCGTGCTTGTGGCGGTGGGCATCACGCCCCCGACCTCCTGAAGGATGAGGTCGCGGTCGTTGTTGTCGCCGGTGTACTTCAGCTCGCCATCGCCTTGGCAATCACCTGCCCAAAGCGCGCGCCGTGTACCGATCGTGGCTTGCGCATCGGTGCCGTACGTGGCGGTGCCCGGTATGCTGAAGTCGACGACCGTCGTGGTGTTGCCCAAGGCGAAGGATGCATTGCTCATCACCCCCAAGTGGTTCCTGTGGCGAAGAGCGACATGGTAGTTCCCCGCCGCGATGTTGAAGAATACCGGACCGGTCCCGCTGGTGCCGGCCACATCACCGTCGCGTTGCAGCAAGGCGCTTTTCGTCGCCACCACGGCATATGGTGCCGTGCTGCTCCGCAATTCCACCACCACCCAGTCCACGATGGCATCATCGCCGCTCACGGCCAGCACCGCGGACGTCGTGGTCTCCCCACCACCGTTCACATGGGGATAGCCCAATGCGGTGTAGGGTTCAGTGAACGGGATCAGCTCTGCGGCGCGCAGGCCGTCGCTCATGCGTTGCGTGGCTTCCTCGTAAGGCCCGCCCAATAGCATTCGGGGTGAAATGGCCACACCCGGAGATGCAACGGTCAGGATGGATGGATCCGTGATCACCGGCGGGTTGAAGTCGAAGAAGATGTTGGCGATGTTCTCGATGGTCGTTCCGGGCACCACCGGGTCACGAGGCTTGATGCGGAAACTCACGAAGCCATGGCTTGCTGCTTCGTTCACGTTGCTGTCCGGCAAGAAGATGTTCGCGAACGTGAAGCGCAGCACCCCGTGCCCCAGCAAGCTGCGCGTAGCGGCGTGCGAACTGGCACCCCATTGGATGGACGCAGGGTCCAACGTCGCAGGAAGCGTATCCGTCACGATCACATTGAAGGCGGTGTCCGTTCCGGTGTTCTGGAAGCGGATGGTGTAACCGATCCTTTCATCGGAGTTGATGAAGTAGAGCTCATCACTGGCGCGCGAGCTGGTGGTGGCCACCTTGTCGTTGGGGTCGAAGCTGCCCGTTACGGTCACGCTGGTGCTTGCTGTGTTGTTGGCAGCGATCACATCCGTGTTCGCGGTGGAGAACACCACCGAAGCATTCAGCACCGTACCGATCAAACCCACATCGGGCGGCACTTGCATCCGCACTTGGATGCTCCTTTGGGCGAATGCACTGAGGCTGCCCTGGTCCCATGTGATCGTGTTCCCCGCCACGGTACCCGCCGGGCTCGATGAGAGCACTGTTATCGCCGGGTCGAAAGTGAAGGTGGTGACCGTGTTGCCGGTTACCGCTGGCGTGAGGTTCGATTGGCGGATGGCGTAGTTCAATTCGAAGCCGGGACGCGCCGGTCCACTGGCGATCCTCACCTCGGCATCCAGCGGCACCAAGGAAGTGTCGGCGATGTTCAGCGTTTGCATGCCAACAACGTTCACAGGAGCCGGAGGTGTCGGGCAATGCTGCGCGATGTCCGTGGCGATCTGTTCCACGGTGTAGGCACCGGTGGGCAGGTTGATGCTGTACTTCCCGTTCGATGCCGCGGTGGCATAATAGGGCCCGGGTTGGAATTCCAGGATGGCACCGGGCACGCGCGTCTCACTGCTGCCGCCCATGACGCAGTCCGCGTTGTTGTCCATGTACACCGTGCCGTTCACATTGCCGCATGCCGGGCCGAGGTCGGGCACGGTCACCATGATCGAATCGCCGCATTGGGCACGCAGGAAGGTGCCGTTCGGGCCAGAGCCCAGACCGATGATGCGTTGCACCAGCCAGTAATCGCCGGGAAGGAGGCCGGTGAACGTGCTCGTCATGGCGGTAGGGCCGGAGTATGCGTTCTGCACCACTTGGCCGGTGGAATTTTTCAATTCGAGGTCGAGGACCTGGCCGTGCCCTTCAGCTGTAAGCGCCACATCGAGGCTTCCGGTTGCCGTTGATGCGCAAGCTCCTTCGATGTTCAACACGGCCATTGCGGGAAAGATCACCGGATACCCGATGTGCAGGGTCACCGATCCCAAGCAGCCATTCCCGTCGGCATACGCGGTCTGGAATGAACTGCCGGGCGCACCTTGCACCACGACAAGGATGTCGCCGCCCATGTCCTCGGTCACCACGCCCCCGAGGGAGATCGGGCCCTGGATCGGAAGGTCATAATTCCCTGATGCGAATTGCCACGGGCTGAAGGTGGCGAAGCTGTGCGGATCGCAATACGCCCAAGGCACATCCCAGTCCCTGTTCGGAAATTCCGCATAGCCGTCCACTGTGGCCTCTTCCGTGGCCTGTGTGCCCATGAAGTCGGTAACGGTCAAGCTGTAGGTGCCTGCTTCCACATTCCATAGTTCCGGGGAAGTGGACCCGTTGCTCCAGGCGTAGGTGTAGGGTGGCACACCTCCGCTCGCATAGGCGGATACTTGGCCATTGGGAACCCCGCAATATTGATGGACAATGGAGAACGTCACGGTAAGCGCGTTCGCTGCACCAGCGTACAGTGCCAAGGCGATCAATAGTTGGTTGCGGAACGACTTCATTTACCAGCTTCTTTAATGAATGATGCGGTGGTGCTGCCCTTTGTTCCGATCGTCCGCAGCAAGTAGGTGCCATTGGCCAAGGTGGAGATGTCGATCCCTTCCGCTCCGGAGGTGAGCGTTGCTTGAAGGACGATCCTGCCGTCCACGGCTTGAATGGTGATGTAGTATGGCGTGCCTCCGCACTCCGGGCAAGAAGCGTAGATCCGGTCGCTCGCCGGGTTCGGGTACACCTTGGACCCGTCCCTCATCACTTCACCCACCGCCGTACTGAAGTCCGCCACCAGCACGCTCGGCTCGGTGGTCACCGGCGGGTTGAAATCGAAGTAGATGTTGGCGGAATTGCTGATCTCCGTTCCCGGCAACAGGGGCAGCACCGGACGAATGCGGAATGTCACTTGCCCATGACTGCGGCCCTCGTTCACGTTGCTGTCCGGAAGCAGGATGTTGGCGAAGCGCCACTCCACGGTACGGCCGGGTTTGAAGCTTACTTCGAACGGATGCGATGCGATCCCTTGTTCAAAGGTTCCCATGTCCAAGGTCGCAGGAAGTACATCGCGGACCACCACGGTGAAGGCTGTATCCGTACCTGTGTTCTGGAAGCGGATGGTGTAGTCCATCCATTCGTCCTGATCGATGAAATAGAGGCTCTCGCTCGCACCGGTGCTGGTGTGCACCAACTTGTCGTTCGGGTCATAGCTCGCGGTGAACACGGCATTCCATGTGGCTGCGTTGTTCGCGAGATCGGATTCGGTAATGCTTTGGCTGGCACTTGCCAGATGGCTGAAGGGTAGCCCGAAGAGCCCAATGTCGGCCGGGACCTGCAGCAGGACGGATGCTTCCACTTGATCAAATCCATTGAGCGCAGGCAAGCTCCAGGTCACCGTATTACCCGCCACGGAAAGCGGTGCAGGTTCCGCGCTGATGAAACTCATTTGCGGATCGAATTCCATCGTGGCCGTGATCGATCCGGAAGCTTGTCCACTCGTGTTCCGAATACGCATCCATGTGCTGTGTTCGAAACCGATCCGTGCAGGTCCGGCGCTGATCGTGGTGACCAGGTCCAAGGGCACGAGGCTGCTATCGGCCACATTCACCACTTGGTTCACGCCACTAACGACCACAGGTATCGGCTGCACAGTAGGACAGATCGGGTAGAGTTCCGTGCCCGTGCCTTCCACTTCCATGCTGTAACTCCCATTGGCCAAATTGATCCCGTAATTCCCGTTCGAACTGGTGATCGCATAGAATGGACCCGGTGTGAATTCGATGAGCCGGTGACGCAAGGCCGGATCGTTCGCATCCTTCACACAATCCTGGTCGTGATCGATGAAGACCTGCCCGCTCACTTGTGCGCATTGACCCAGCCAATCCGGAACTTCCACATACATGGAATCCACACAGTAGAGCTGGCCTCCTTCATCATTGGGCACCGTGCCGAGGATATCCGGATCGGTGATGATCCAATACGCTCCCGCAGCGAGGTTGGAGAAGTTGAAGGAGGTGTTGTTGGATACGTCCTGACCACCAAAGTTGAATTGTTGACTGGGAGGGATCTGTCCATTCAATGTGCGGATGTTCACCCGGAAGTATTGCCCGGAAGCCACGCCACTCACCGCTACACTGATGCGTCCGTTGCTCCCATTACACGCACCCAGCACACTAGGGATCTGCACGGTCGGTTGCACGAATGTGGACGAGAGCTGCAGGTAGGTCGATCCCGGACAGCCACTACCATCGGTCCAATCCACCGTTACCCAGCTCCCCGGGGCCGTATCCATCCAGATCGCGTAGTAGCTGTATTGGGCACTCATATCACTGAAGTTGCCGAACAAGGTGCCCGGCGTGGTGATCGAATGTGGCTCGGGTCCATGGTGCGGGTCATCCAAGTAGACAAAGGCATAAGGGTCGTCTCCGGGGCAATTCACGAGGCCGTCGAACCCGCCCTGATAATTCGGGTGAAAGCTGGTCACGAGGATCTCCTCATCGTCCGTGGCCATGTCGCTCAGCGCGTCGGTCACAGTAACCGAATAGATGCCCGGTGGCAGGAATTCGATCACCGGGTCGGTGGAACCATTGCTCCACAGGTAGGTATATGGCCCTGTTCCTCCGGAGACTTCCGCAGTGAGGTAGCCCAGAGACTGGCCGCAAGGTGCATCCGAGGCCTTCCAAATGCTCACTGAAACCGCAGAACATGGGAGCGAGCAGAGCAGGAATGTCGCCAAGGCGATCGTGTTGTTCCGGTTCATGGATGTGTGGATCTGAGCAAGGTGATGGTGCTGACACCTTCGTTGGTCTGTAGACGGAGCATGTACGCTCCGGTAGCAGCCGTGTGGATATCAATGGTCTCTTCGCTGCCTGTGGTTCGTCCGTTCAGCACAATTCGGCCATCCGCTGCAACGAGCGCCCATGGTGCATTGATAGGGGTTCCAGCGGGCCAACTCACACGTACGTGGTCATTGGCAGGGTTCGGGTACAACTTCACTCCATCCCGCTGTCGTTCCACCATCCCCGTACTGAATTCCGCCACCAATACGCTCGGATCGGTGATCACCGGCTCGTTGAAGTCGAAGTAGATATTGGCGATGTTCTCGATGGTGGTACCGGGAAGCAGTGGCAATACCGGTTTGATCCGGAAGGTCACCAGACCGTGGCTCGCGGCCTCGTTGGCATTGCTGTCCGGCAGGTTGATGTTATCGAAGCGCCACTCCACCACCCTACCGGGCTTGAAGGAAACATCGAATGCATTTGACGCGACACCTTGCTCAAAACTCAGCATGTCCAGGTCCTCGCTGAGCGTATCGGTAACGATCACGAAGTAGGCTTCAGCCGTTCCTGTGTTCTGGAATCGTATCGTGTAGTCGATGTATTCGTCCACATCGATGAAGTAGTTGCTTTCGCTGCTGCGCGAACTGGTCAGAGCGGTCTTGTCGTTCGGGTCGAAACTGCCGACCACCGTTGCAAGGACAGTACGCGTGTTGTTCGTCAGGTCCGGTTCGGGTTCCGTGTTGGACGCAGTGATGGAATGGGTCAAGGTCGTGCCAAGCGCTGTGCCTACTGGTACGTTGGCCACCACATGCATAGCTTCACCTTGGAAGCTGGTGAATGCGGGGAACTCCCACGTCAACGTATTCCCGATCACCGTACTGGGAGTCGGTATTGCACCGAGATAATCGACCGCAGGATCAAGCGTCATCGATACGGAAACAGCTCCGCTCAGCTGCGGTGATCGGTTCCCCACACTACCGTGAATGGTGACATCGAAGCCCGGCCTGGACTGCCCGGAAGCGATGGAAACACCTAGGTCAAGAGGAGCTGTACTTCCATTGGCGAAGTCGATCACGGTCGTGTTCGCGTTCACTGTGAACGGCACGGGTTGGGTTGCGGGGCAGATCGGGATCAACGTCGGGTCGGTCTGTTCCAGTGTGTAATTGCCATTGATGAGTGGGAAAAAGAATGACCCAATTGGGTTGGTCAAAAGCACATCACCGCTGGGTTGAAGCAAGAGTGGACTGTATGGAATGCCGACCTCATCCACATCACGAATGCAATCGCCGTTGGAGTCGTACCAGCTGGTTCCGGAAACCCATCCACATGCCGGACCAAGGCTCGGGACCGTGAACCAAAGTGTGTCATGATCACAAGGCCCGACAAGCAATTCGATCGTAAGTCCAAGACCCCATGTGATGCCATAGTTCCCGGGGAATATGGATGTGATCGTCCCGTCCAAGGTACCGGGGTCCACATTCCCGGAACTGACCAATGCCCCGCTCTCATTGACAAGCATGATGTATGCGTCGTTCACAGTGCTTGGAACTTGGTAGCTCACACTCCCGGTGCTCTGATTGGAGCAAGAAGGCTCAATGTTCGTGATCGTCAACGTAGGCCACGTGGTGATCTGCGGGCCGATGATCCCGCTGATCGTTCCGGTACAGCCATTACCATCCGCAAAGTCGTAGGTATAGGTTCCGCTACCGGGGGGGGAGAAGACGAATAGTCCCTGAACGCTCCCCGGCGCTGGGTCCATGGGTACGCCGTTCACATACCACGGCTCAACGGCACCGGGTGGTGGCTCGAAATCACCCCCCGGGAAGAGCTGTGCGGGTGCATCGCAATACGGCCAGGGCTGGCCCATATTGATCACATAGGGAATGGAGGCGACAACGGTTTGGTCACTGACCTGATCACTGTTCGAATCCGTCACGGTCACCGAATAGTTTCCGTTAACGAGGTTCGTGCGGTACCCCTCTGTGTTTCCGTCGCCCCACAGGTAGGTGTATGGTGGCAAGCCACCCGACACGTTCACAACGATCTCCCCGTTCCCGTAACCACAACGCTCGTGGGAAACGAGCAGGGACATGGATAGGGGATCCGCACTGCAAAGTGTCGGAATTGGTGCGGCAAACAGGAAAAGGCGTAATGCCCAATTCATGGGGGTCAGTATTTGGTGAACCGTTTTGTGATCCTGGTGCCGTCGTCGAAATGCAGTTCTGCGAAGTAGACGCCGGCCGGTAAGCCGGCGGTGTCCATGGAGATGGTAGAACCTTGATGCTTGCTAACGGCGATGGATCGGCCATCCGCAGCGAACAGCCGAAGTGATGTGATGGATCCGCTCGTTACTGCAATGGTGATCCGGTCATGCGCCGGGTTGGGCGAGAAGGACACTCGGCGGTCGACTACGTTACCCGCAACGCCCGTGCTGAACTCCGCCACCAGCACGTTCGGCCCGGTGATCACCGGTTCATTGAAGTCGAAATAGATGTTGGCGGTATTGGCGATCTCGGTTCCGACAAATAGCGGTTGCATCGGCTTGATGCGGAAGCTCACCAAGCCGTGGCTCAGTGCCTCGTTCGTTGTGCTGTCCGGAAGCAGAATGTTCGAGAAACGCCACTCCACCACACGGCCCGCCTTGAAACGAACATCGAACAGGTGGGAAGCCGCACCTTGCTCAAAGCTCGACATGTCCAATGCTGCGCTCAACGTGTCTGTTATGATCACGGTGAAGGCGGTATCGTTCCCGGTGTTCTGGAAGCGGATGGTGTAATCGATATGATCGTCCTGATCGATGAAATACTGCGTATCGCTCAGTCCACTGCTGGTGCGCGCGATCTTATCGTTCGGGTCCAACGATGCGGTAACCACGGTGCCCGCGTTCACTGCATTGTTGGTGTAGTTGCTTTCAGCGAGAGTGTTGGAGACGCTCAGGGCATGGACCACCGGCGTACCCACCGCAGTGCCGACAGGAACAAGTGTTTCCACGGACAGCTGTGCTGAACCGAACAGGCCGAATGCCGGAAGTTCCCACGTCAGCGTGTTGCCCACTACCGTGGTCGGTGCAGGCGTGGCGTTCACATAGTTGACGTCGTTATCCAGGATCAGCGTAATGGTAACAGCACCGCTCTGTTGCGGAGCGAAGTTGTGGACCAGGGCATGGACGAGGCTGATGGATCCCGGTCGCGCAGCGCCGCACGACGCGAAGGCAACAAGGTCCAACGGATGGGTGCTTCCATTGGCCAGGTCGATCGTGGTCCCGTCATCATTCACGGTGAACGGGACCGGCTGGACCACGGGACAAATGGGGATGAGCGAAGGATCCGACTGCGTAAGTGTGTAGGAACCGTCAACGAGTTCGAACTGGTAGGTACCATCCGCGCCGGTGAGGGCCCATTCCGGTCCGGGCTCGATCCGTAGCGTGGTGTAGGGTATGCCAACATCCTCGGCATCGAGCACACAATCGCCATTCACATCGTACCAGCTTGTTCCGGCAACAGTGCCACAGGATACGCCGATGTCCGGGATGGTGAACATCACCGAGTCGGCGCAAGTCCCTATAAAGCTCGGCAGCACACCGAAGAGGCAATACTCGTCCACGTCCAGCACGGCCCAGTAGTCTCCCGGCGCCAGTATGGAGAAGGGAATGTTGAGGCCGGAGAATCCTCCGGGCTGTTCACCCAGACAAGGCGTCTCGTAGACAACCACACCCGATGCGTTCTTCAAGGCGAAGTGCAGGTCGTTGTCGTTCGGAACTGCGGGCACGTATACTGTGGCCGTACCCGTGGCACCATCGCTACAGGAGCCGCCGATGCCCGAAATGGTGATCGCAGGCAATACGACGGGTTCATGGATGTTCCAGAAGAAAGATCCCGGGCAGCCCAAGGCATCGGTGTAGAAGATGTGCGTTGTCCCCGGCGGATCGTTGATCTCGATCACATACCATTGTCCGTTCTGCGAGATCGATTGCCCCAACACCCCGCTGCCGGAGAACGTTGCCGGTGCGATGGGATTGAGCCCACCGGCATCATCGACCGGGAAAAGGGCATATCCCTCACCGTATGTGCATGAACTCATGGTGGCCACCGGGAACACCTGCGGGTACTCGCTCACGAAGGTCACATCGGCGGAGGCCTGCGCCGTAGTACCGTCATCGTCCGTGACCGTGACCGTATACGTACCCACCGGCAGGTCAAAGATCGTGTTCGTGGTAGCCCCATTGCTCCAAGCGATCGTGTAAGGCGGAACACCACCGCTCGGTTGGGCCCTCATGGAACCGCGTGCTTGCCCACAGGGAGCTTGACCTTGATAAACGGTGATGGAAACGGAAAGGCACCAAGCGGATGTGCCGAAGGCCAAAGCCACGCACAGCAATGCTGATCGGTGCAACATGTTCAAGGATCGTGCTGATATGCAGAGCATGATCCGATCCATGGTGGGTGTGCTTGTGTTCATGGTCGGGAGAGTTTTTGGAATGGGATGGTATACCGCCGTTGAGCGGTGAACAGCGTGATCAGGTAGATGCCGTCGCTAAGGGATCCGACATCCACTGATCCGGGCTCGGTGTTGAACATCCCTGAGGCCAGCCTTCGCCCATCCATGCTGGTGATGGTCCACCGCGCGTTCGGCATACCGCTCAGTGCAATGCTATTGATCGCGGGATTGGGAAAGAGCTTCACCTCGGACAGGTGTTCATCAATACCCGTACTGAACTCCGCAGTAAGTATGCTCGGCGCGGTGATCACGGGATCATTGAAGTCAAAGAAGATGTTCGCGGTGTTGGTTATCTGCGTGCCCGCTGTGAGCGGAAGGCGCGGGCGGATACGGAAGGAGACGAAGCCGTGGCTGGCCGCTTCGTTGGAATTGCTATCGGGGAGCATGATGTTCGGAAAAATGAACTTCAGTAGGCCTTGGCCGCTCAACGAACGCGTGCCCGTGTGTGAAAAAGCGCCCCACTGCACCGTGGCCGGGTCAAGCGTGTTCGGCAAGGTGTCCGTGATGATCACGGTAAAGGCCGTGTCAGTACCCGTGTTCTGGAAGCGGATGGTGTAGTCGATCCATTCATCCACATCGATGAAGTACTGCGTGCTGCTGGACCGACTGCTTGTGGTGGCGACCTTGTCGTTCGGGTCGAAGCTGCCTGTAACGAGCTGGGCCGATGTGGCCGTGTTGTTCGCAAGGTCGATCTCCGGATTCGCGGTGGTCAGTTCAATGGAGGTGTTCAAGGTGCTTCCGATCAACCCGACATCCGATGCCACCAGGAAATCCACGCGGAAGTCGATCGCTTGAAAGACCGAATTCATCATGAGCTGCGGTGCGGTCCATGTGATGGTGTTGCCCACCACCGAGGTTGGCGTTCTTGTCGCGTTCAAGTACGTCAGGTCCGGGTCGAATTCCATGGAGAGCGTCACCGTGCCAGGCGAGGCCGAGGTAAGGTTCTGCAGGTGAATGCCATAGCGCAACTCGAAACCGGGCCGTGCCGGACCGTTCGCAATGGCCACCTCTACATCCAAGGGCACACCGCCTTCGCAACCGATGTTCAAGGTCTGTGTAACTCCGGCATTGATCGTCACATCTCCCGGGCAAGACTGGGTGAATGTGGGGTTCTGCTCTGTGAACGTGTAGTCGCCGAAAGGCAGTGCAAGGGTGTAGAGCCCAGTGCTCGATGTGGTCACGTAGGTGGGTCCGGGAGTGATGGCGATGATGCTGGAAGGGATGCGGTTCTCACCGCCGTTCCGGATGCAGTTCGCATTCTCATCGATGTACAACTGACCGGTCACCACCCCGCAATCCTCCGTCAACGCGGGTACAGTCACCATGATCGAGTCCTTGCACTCCAGATAGGAATAGGTGCCCTCTTGAAAGATCCCGAGGGCATCGCTGCTCATAATGAGCCAATAATCCCCTGCTTCCAGATCACTGACCGTCTGTCCCGTGGTCCCACTAGCAAGATCGTAACTATAGTTCAAGTGACCACAGGAAGAAGGATCGCCATCGGAGCGCCAACGGATGGAGTAACTCGAATTGATGTCGGTTCCTTGGCAAGCGAAGGTGAAGGAGCCCGTGGTGTAGTTGGGACAACTGGGAGATACATCGATCACCTGCAGGTCCGGCCAGGTCATTTCGCCACCAAGGACCACGTCGAAGGTGCCCGGGCAGCCGTTCGCGTCGGTATAGTCGAGTTGGTAGGAGCCGGGCTGCACACCATCAAAGGTCAAGAGTTCCCAGACGACCCCGTTCGGATCATTGCACGAGGTGGATTGCCCCAAATGCGTTAGTCCCGGACCCGTGAAGCTGTAAGGGTTCGGGCCGTAGATGTCATCTTCCGGCGGTTGCACACCGGGTTGGTTCATACCTGTAAAGACCGCAAGGTGCATGGGATCTCCCGGACAGTGCATGAGGATCGGAGGCAGGTTCACTCCATAATCGTAGCTGTTCAGCAAAGGCACCTCACCGTCCGCTGTGGCCTCGTCCAATTGCGAATCGGTGACCACCACCGTATACATGCCCGGAGGGAGCCCCGGGTTGTACTGTTCCGTGGAACCATTGCTCCATTGGACGTCGTAGGGAGGGACTCCTCCACTGACATTAGCTATGAGGGTCCCCGAGGCCCTGCCGCAATAGGAGGGCCTGACCACACTGATCGTGACCGTGAGCGCTTGTATTGCGATGGATGCGAACAAAGCCGTAGTGAAGAGTAGAGGTCGTTTCATCATCGGCGGGATCGGTTTCTATGGGTAAGACGCAAGAAAGCGGATCGGATGTCTCAATTGGTTCAACTTACTGGCCCGACTGCTCGGACAACAACACATCAGAGATCGCTCCCTGACCTAGTTCTTCACGAAGGTCGAACGCAAGCGATGGCCATCCTCCCGCAAGACCTCCAGAATGTAGATGCCTGCGATCAGTCGGGCCACATCCAGCATCTGCCGGGTTCCTTGTGCGCGTAGTTCCTGTGCCACCCGTCCATCCGTGCTCAGCAACCTCGTCCCGACCATTCGTTGAACGCTCGTAACGTGAAGCATGTCGCTCGCCGGATTGGGGTGGAGCCGGAGTCCCTCTTTTCCATTTTCTTGCACCTCCGTACTGAACTCCGCCACCAGCACGCTCGGCTCCGTGATCACTGGTTCGTTGAAATCGAAATAGATATTCGCGGTGTTCTCGATCACGGTGCCCGGCAACACCGGTTCATTCAACTTGATGCGGAAGCTGGTCAGTCCGTGGCTCGCCGCTTCGTTCACGTTGCTGTCGGGCAAGAGGATATCATTGAATGTCCATTCCACCACGCGGCCTGCTTTGAAATCAACGGTGCAAGGGTGGCTGCATACACCGGGTTGGAAGCTGCTCATGTCCAGCTCGGCGCTTAGTGTATCGGTGATCACCACCGTGAAGGCGGGATCCGTGCCGGTGTTCTGGAAGCGGATCGTATAGTCGATGTATTCATCGTTGTCGATGAAGTAAAGCTCATCGCTGGCCCTGGTACTTGTTCGTGCGGTCTTGTCGTTCGGGTCGTAGCTGCCGGTAACGGTCACGTGTTCTGTGTTGCTGTTGTTCGTGTAGTCCGTTTCGGTCAGCGTGTTCGTTGCACTGAAGGAGCTGGTGAGCACCGTGCCCAATAGCGTGCTTACCGGAATGTTGAACTGCACCGAGACGTGCGCGTATTCGAACGAGGTGAATGGCGGCAACTCCCAGGTGAGGACGTTGCCCACAATGCTGGTGGGAACAGGCGACGCTTCCAAATACGTCATGGAAGGATCGTAGGTGAGCGATGCACTCACGGGTCCGCTCACCTGTGGTGTGGTGTTCCGCACTTGTGCGAAGAGCGTGTGGTCGAAGCCGGGCCGTGCCCGGCTACCGTTCAGCCATGTGCGCAGATCCAACTCGGTGCTACTTCCATTGGCCAGTTCGATATTCACTGGAGTGCTGCCGATGATGAAAGGCACGGGTTGCACGACGGGGCAGATCGGCAACAGGGTAGGGTCCGCCTGTTCCAAGGTGTAGTTGCCGTCGGGCAGATCCATGCTGAAGGTGCCATCGTATTGCGTCAACGCGAAATAGCCGCCGGGTTCTATAGCGAGTACACTATTCGGAATGCCCACTTCACCGGCATCGCGGATGCAATCGCTATTCGGGTCATACCAACTGATGCCGGTCAAGGTGCCGCATTCGGTACCGAGGTCGGGTATGGTGAATTGCAGATCTTGGACGCACTGGGCAGGGGGCCAGGTCGCATGGAGGTCATAGGTGCCCGGAGCAAGGTTCATGAACCGTACACTGTTTGAGGACCAATCCTCGCCGGGTTGCACCAATTGGCCGTTCAGCCGCACTTCGATGAACTGTTGGAACTCCTGGGTCTGAAAGTCGAAGAGCGCACTTCCGCCCATACCTCCAGAACAGGATCCTACAACATCCGATTGTTGGAGGTAGTTGCCCGCGTTGAAGGTGGCAATGTAGGCGTAGCCCGTGCCGGTGCAGCCTAGGGCATCTTCCATGAAGTACGTAACTAGGTCATCTGCACAAAAGCCACCGTACACCGGGCGGCCGGAGGGTTGTTCGTAGCCGAGGATATTCGCACCGCTCGGGAACGAGTAGGTCATCGGGCCGGTACCGCTTTGCAGATCATCGATCATCAGCATCGCGCCATTGCATTCGCCGGGGCAAGCGTGGCCCATGTACCCGATAATGGGTTCCAGGGCAGAGAACAGCCCACCGTACCCCTCCATCAAATTCGCGAGATCATCCACGATGCCGCTTTGCACCGCTGTGGCCAGCAGAGCATCCGTCACGGTCACTTCGTAGGTGCCGGCTTCCAAGTTGGTCAAGCTATCGATGGTGGCCGTGAAACCATTGGGTCCGGTCCACGCATAGGTGTAGGGTCCGGTGCCGCCGTATGGAATAGCCCAAGCCGTACCATTCGCGTTGCCGCAGGTCTCCGGGACCACGTTCACGATCACTTGCAAGGCAGCGCTGGCAGGTAGGGAGAAGGCGAGCGCAAGGAGTAGGAGTATCCGCATGAAATGGTGGTTTCGGAATAAAGACGCGCAATAGGGTAAATGGTGGTCTGGAAATGCCACTATCGGGCAAGATATAGCGGGGCCGCCCTCCTCTTGCTCCCGTCCATCCACGAACTTTGCACCATGTGCTACGGAGTGAAGGCCCGCACGGAGATGTCCCTGCGCATCGCGAAGAGCCGCGGTAACACCGCCGCCGCTGAGCGTTTGGCACAACTGCTCAACCCCTTCCCGGAGTTCGACCACCACTTCGCCAACGGCTTTGCGCACCCGGGCATGGTGGTGTACACCGATGCCGCGCCGCGCGATCCGCAGTTATCCTTTTGGGGCCTGGTGCCCGCATGGGTGAAGGACGACGCCCAGCGCAAGCAGCTCTGGAACCAGACCCTGTTGGCGCGCGGCGAGACCATGTTCGACAAGCCTGCTTTCCGCACTTCCGCCATGGGAAAGCGGGCCATCGTGCATGTGGAGGGCTTCTACGAGCACCATCATTTCGGCAAGCGCACCTATCCGTATTTCATCCGCCTGCGGGACCGCGACCACTTCGCGCTGGCCGCACTATGGGAGCAGTGGAAGGACCGGGAAAGCGGCGAAGTACTGCACACCTTCAGCATCGTCACCACGGAAGCGGACGAGCTGATGCGGCGCATCCACAACAACCCCAAGGCGGAAGGTCCGCGCATGCCGCTGATCCTCACGGAGGAGGAAGAGGAGCAGTGGCTCGCGCCGATCGCATCCCCTGCGGACGAAGCGGCGATCAACGCGTTGATCAAGCCCTATCCGGCGGACGCGCTGTTGGCGCATTCCGTGCGGCCGCTACTGGGCAAGGCCGGATCCGGCAACGTGCCGGAAGCCAGTGAGCCTTTCGAATACCCGGAGCTACAGCTCGCAGACCCGTTGGCGTGAGATCCAAAGGCCACTTCAGTTTTCATCGAACAATGGATCGACCGTCTACGGCTTGAACCGGTACACATAGTTCTTATCCGGGCCGCAGACGGAAGGGCAGGGGAAGCCGCAAACCCGTACGAACTTGGGATCGCTGCCCAAGGGTTCCGCCTTGCCGCCTGTGATCTTCATGGCCGTCAGGCGCATGGTGGTCTCTCCTTTAGCGGTGTCCGGGGCGGCTTGGAGGGCTTGGCAACCTTGGAGATCCGTTAGCGCCTCGATCTCCGTGCGGGTGAACGAGGCGGAGTAGGAGGGATGGCCGGATGCCTGCATGGATGAACAAGCCGTTTTAGCGTCCTTGGAGTTCAATGCGTTCATTTTGATCACGCCGTTCACAAAGCCTAAGCTGACCTGGTACGCATTGCCCTTGTTGATCTCGCTGCCATCGGCATGGATACCGATCGCCATGGCGCTGCCGTCCTTATTTTCAGGAGGCACGAGAACGTTGTAGAAGCGTACGGCCATGGCCTTGTCGTCCTTGAGCATGTCCGCGATCGTGGTGCTGTCGAACAGTGCCTCCGTGAAACCGGGATCAGTTGGCTTCGCGGCCGGTGCGGAGGGTTCCTGCCCCATTAGGTTATGGATCGGCATCAGCAGGGCTAATACGGAGGCGGTGGCAAGTAAACGCATGGTGGTTTGGTGGTTTGGTGTAGGGTGAAGGTAGGCTATTCGGGTAAGCTGGGCGTGCCAACAGGGCCAATGGGCCGAGTTTTCTCATGGCTCCGGATCAATGGGGGCCATCTATCCGGGCGGAACGAAAATCGAAATCCGCCAAATGGTAAAAAGAGGGTATTCGAGCCCCGGGAACCTTGGCATTACCCTACCTTTTCCCCCATGATCGTTCGGTGGAAACGTGCAATGCGGCATTACTGGGATCGACCCGCAGTGCTCGGCACGGTCCTAGCCCTTGTTCTTTGGGCCGCTGCGGACCGTACTTGCGCCGCAAAAGTGGATAAGTCCCCCGAGCTGCAGAAGATCCTGAACGTGGTGGACAGCTTGAAGCAGAACGGCCAGATGGCCCGTGCGGCCGTCCTGCTGGACTCGGCCGTGGTGATGGCACGGGCGGCAGGGGAAGAAAAATTATTGGGCCGCTTGATGTTGGAACAGGCGGCCATGTTGGAGACGAGGGGCGAGAGCGGGAGGGCATTATCCTTGCTTTACGAAGTTATGGCGGACGTCCGCCGATCGGGTGACAGTCTGGGTTTGGCCGAGGTGCTCAACAGCATCGGCACCATCCAGCACAACCAGAAGAACTACGACAAGGCCGAAGAGTACTACCGCAGCAGCGGGGCGATCTATCAGCAATTGGGATCGATGCGGGAAACGGGCAAGTACTGGAACAATCTCGGCTCCCTTTACGAGGACAAAGGCGACCCGGCCCAGGCGCTCACCTTCTATAGGCTTTCCTTAGGCGTATGGCAGGCCTTGCGGAATACCGGCTGGACGGCCGTCAGCTACATGCACCTCGGCACCTGTTACGGCCTGCTGGGCGAGACTGATTCCGCGAGGTACTACCTGAAGCAGAGCATGCGCGATCAGGGCCTCACGAGCAAAGGGTATTTAATGGCTATTACAAAGGTCAGGTACGGTGCCGTCGAGAACCAGGCGGGGCGGCGGGGAGAGGCCTTGCGTTTCTGCGCGGATGGGCTTGCCATGGCGGAGGAACAGCAGGCGCGCATGCTGGAGCAGCAGGCCTGTGAATGCCTCTATGATACCTACGACGCACTGGGCGACAAAGGCCGTGCCCTGGACTACTATCGCCGGTCGATCGTGTTGCGGGACACCCTCTTCGGAGAGGCCAAGATCAAGGAGATGACCCGCATCGAGATGGACCATGAGTTCGCCCAGAGGCAATTGGCGGACAGCCTGAACCGGGCCAAGAAGCAGGTGGAGGAGGAGATGGTCCATCAGGCGGAAGTGACCGGTGAGCGTGAAGCGCGCAACCTCGCACTGTACGGCGCGATCGCGGTGTTCCTGCTGGCCGCCGGCCTCTGGAGCCGCCTGCGTTTCATGCGCATATCCAGTGCCAGGGTCCAACGCGAGCGGGGACGTTCGGAGCGGCTCCTGCTCAACATCCTGCCCGCCACCGTGGCCCAGGAGCTGAAGGACAACGGCAAGGCCATGGCGCGCGATCACCCGTGTGCCACCATCCTCTTCTCCGATTTCAAGGACTTCACCCGGATCAGCCAGACCATGAGCGCCCAGGCCTTGGTGGAGGAGCTGGACCATTGCTTCAAAGCCTTCGACCGCATCGTGGCCGCACACGAGATCGAAAAGATCAAGACCATCGGTGACGCCTACATGTGCGTGGGCGGACTGCCGGGCCTGGCACCGGCAGCACCGGTGGACGTCGTACGCGCCGCTCTGGAGATGCAGGCGTTCATCACGGCGCGCAAGGCCGAGCGTGAAGCCAAGGGGCTCAGTGCCTTCTCCATGCGCGTGGGCATCCACACCGGCCCCGTCGTGGCGGGCATCGTGGGGTTGCGGAAATTCGCTTTTGACATCTGGGGCGATGCCGTGAACACCGCCAACGCCATGGAGCGGAGCGGCGAGGAAGGAAAGGTGAACATCAGCAAAGCGACATATGAACTGGTGAAGGAGGGCCCGGATCTCTCCTTTACCCCGCGCGGCATGGTGGAGGCGAAGGGAAAAGGGGAAATGGAGATGTACTTTGTGGGGCGAAAGATCACATGAAGCCGCTCACTCGGTGCGTTGGTAAGAACATGGCCTGGCTTGGAGCCTTGCTGCAGGTCGTTCCTGCGTTTGTGGCGATGCTTTCATTCGGGACCTTGTACGGTCAGGACACGACCAGCGCGGTTGTTACAGGCACGACGATCACAGAAGAGCCTCGCGATGCGGAGGTGATCACCCCTGTGCGGCTTTCGCAAATGATGGATTCAGCCAAGGTGTATGTCTATGATTGCAATGAACCCGAGATGTATGCCGAAGCCCATGTGCCGGGTGCGGTGCTCACCGTTTATGATGAGGTGACCGAGGCGAGCCTCCCCAAGGACCATCAGGCCATGCTCGTGTTCTATTGCTACAGCCCCGAGTGCCCGGCCGGGACCAATGCGTCAAAGACCGCATTGAAGTTGGGCTATGCGCATGTTTACTCCATGGTGGCGGGGATCACCGGCTGGCAGGATGCCAAATTGAGGACGGAGCCATAAGCGGCCGATAGGCCGGGAAGCGCGGCTTCGTTCATCTTTGCCCCATGCGTGTGATCGTCGTCGGAGGGGGTGCAGCGGGTTTCTTCGCGGCGATCAGTGCCAAGCAGCACCATCCAAGTGCCGATGTGCTTTTGCTGGAGAAGAGCAATAAACTCCTCGCCAAGGTGCGTGTCAGCGGTGGCGGGCGCTGCAATGTCACACATGATCAGCCCAACATCCGCAAGCTTTCGGCACACTATCCGCGCGGCGAGCGCTTTCTGCGGAAGGTGTACGAGTACTTCAGCGTGAAGGACACCATCGCGTGGTTCGCGCAACGCGGCGTTCAACTGAAGACCGAAGCCGATGGCCGCATGTTCCCCATCTCCGATGACTCGGGCACCATCATCCGCTGCCTGATGGACGAGGCCGAAGAGCAGGGCGTGCGCATCGCGTTGCAGTCCGGCGTTGGCGCGATCGACAATGCGACGAACGGATTCAAACTGTGCATGGAAAGCGGAGGCGAATTGCAAGCGGATCATGTCATTGTTACCACTGGCGGCCACCCCAAAGCGGAAGGCTACGCATGGCTGAAGCAGCTCGGCCACACCATCGTTCAGCCGGTGCCGTCGCTCTTCACCTTCAACATGCCGGGCGAGGCGATCCGCTCCCTGATGGGCGTGGTGGCTGACCCGGTGCGCGCGCGCATCATCGGCACAAAATTGGAGAGCACCGGCCCGTTGTTGATCACGCACTGGGGTATGAGCGGCCCGGCCGTGCTACGGCTCAGCGCATGGGGCGCGCGCGTCGTACAGGGCATGGGCTACCGTTTCACATTGCAACTGCACTGGCTCGGCGGAATGGGGGAGGAGGACGTACGCAATGCGATGGCCCAGGAGGATCACCGACGCAAACAAGCGCAGAACGCGAACCACTTCCCGTTGCCGCGCCGGCTCTGGGAATTTTTGCTGGCCAAGGCGGAGATCCCGCTGGAGAAACCCTGGGGCGATGTCGGCAAAAAGGACCGTAACCGCTTGGTGGACCTGTTAACGAACGACCGCTACGCCGTGGCCGGCAAAACCACCTTCAAGGAAGAGTTCGTCACCGCGGGCGGGGTGGCGCTGGAAGAAGTGGACCCGCACACGTTGCAAAGCCGCAAGGTGCAAGGGCTCTATTTCGCAGGCGAAGTGCTGAACATTGACGGCATCACCGGCGGCTTCAACTTCCAAGCGGCCTGGACCACGGGGTATTTGGCGGGCAGGTTAGTGCGATGATCAACTGCTCTGTCGAAGTTGTTCCTTCGCCAGCGGGGCACGAACTTTGTCCCTTTCAGATCAAACCCAAGCTCATGACCTTTCCCCGCCCTGCCCTGCTGTTGTTGCTGCTTCCGTTCCTCACGAACGTGCATGCACAGTCCATTGATCAGTCTGCTTCCAGTATCTCATTCAAGATCGGGAACATGAAGATCAGCAGTGTGAACGGCTCCTTTTCCGGACTGAAGGGCAATGCGGCCTTCGATCCATCTGATCCCGCAAGGTCGAAGTTCGCGGTGTGCGTGGATGCCGCGACCGTGGACACGGGTAACAAGAAACGCGACAAGCACTTGCGCACCGACGATTTCTTCGATGTGGAGAAGTACCCGGCGATCTGCTTCGCCTCCACTTCCGTGGAAAAGGCCGAAAACGGGTTCATGGCAAAGGGGAAGCTCACCATGCACGGCATCACGAAGGATGTGGAGGTCCCGTTCACCTATGGGAACAGGACGCTTACGGGCACAATCACTGTGAATCGGCTGGACTACGGTGTGGGACCGAGCGGAACCTTCATGGCCGGTGACGAGGTGGAGATCTCGATCGTTTGCGTGATGAAGTGAACACGCGGCCCGAACGCTTTCCCGATCGTTAGGCAAGGGCCGGAAGCGATGTTACGGACCTACAGGGAGGTACTGAACTACCGCATATTACCTTTTGAGGACTACGTGATACGGATCGACGGGGCTTCCTCGGAGATCACGTTTCCTGTCCACCGCATGCGGAACGACCGCAACGCGGACAGGCTGATGGGCCCCACGGTGATCATGATCAAGGACCACCAACCAAGGCCGGCGAACACGGCCATTGCCACCAATGCCAACAGCCAGAGCGGGTAGGTCAGGAACAACAGGCCGAACAGCACCGAATCGAAGAATACCGTGCCGCGCGTTTTTCCGGCCGTGAATGCCCGCAAGGGAAAATACCAAGGCGCATGAAGGAGCAGTCCGGCAAGCGCGGGCAGTACCAAAATGATGCGGCACATCGTGCGCAATGCACCCGAACACCGCGAAGTATCGAGCGATCGCCGTGCATCCACGATCGCTGAAGCCTTCAGTAAGCGATCGCGCAACACCGAATTGAATCCGCGCAGGAAAACCGCTTCCGGCCTCACCGGTGTTGCGCTGTGGTCCATCATCTCGCCCGTGCCGATGCACACCTCCATGAACGGTAGATGGTACGTATCGTAGCGCAACCACACCGGAAGCACCCGAACGTCCAAGCCGCTCTGCCAAGCGCGATAAGCGATCCTTGCGGTGCCTTTTCCCAAGGGACGAAGCCCTGATTCGTTCTCCGAGTTCCCTTCGGAAAACACCAGCACGGAGCCGCCATGCTCCAAATCCTCCTGCGCAAGTAGGAAGCTGTCCTCCGTTCGTCTCAGTTCCGCACGTCCGTCGCTCATGCGGTAGATCGGGATCATGAACAATGCGCCCAACATTTTCGCGGCACGCGGGTCACGGAACGCATCACCACGCGCCAGGAAGCGCATGCGGTGGGGCAAGTGCGTAGCGATCACCAAAGCATCGAAGAACGAATTGGGATGGTTGCTGGCCAGCAAGAGCACGGTATCCACCGGTGGCGCGGAACGCACATCCACACGGATCCGCCCGCAGTACAGATACAATGCCGCGCGCACACTGGCTCTCAGCGCCCGGTACATCCACAGTGTCGGATCAATGTCATCCGCCAAAGATGATGCAGTTGCGGACAGGTGGAATTAGTTGCTGGTACAAAGTACCGGGTACTGGGCACAGGGTACAATTCCGCGAAGGTCAACACCCGGTACTCGGTACCTTCTACCCGGTACCCTGTACCAGCACCCTCACTTCTGCTCGTTCAAGCTCCAATCGTAGTCCATGTAGCTCAGGTCCGCCTCGGCGTCCAACTTCACCTTACTATACTGGTTGATGAATTCGATCAACGTGCCGTGCTTCTTGAAATCCCCGCTGAACCAGCTGAAGATCTTGGAGAGTTCCGCCTGGTCCTTGGTGATCTTGTTGTAACGCGGGTTATTGATGAAATTCCGCGCTTGGTCGTCCAATTGCTCCTGCACGCGCTCTCCGGTGAATGCCTCGTTGCGCAGGGGCGGGCAGCTCATGGAAGCGCAGTTGATAGCGAAGTGGATCCGCGGTTCCTCGAATTTCCTGCGCAGCACCTTGTTCTCCACATCGTCCAAGCTGTACTCGGTGTCACCGATCTTGAATTTCGTGCCTGTCCAAACGGTATGCAGCAAGGGCACGCTCAAGGAAGGATCCAGGTCTTTGATGCTCTTCACCGGGTAGTTGTCCACAATGAGCTGCACCGTGAAGGCATTGTACGTATTGATCCAGAAGGCCAATTCGGCGTTCTTGCTCCACGTGTCCGTGGGGGGCGTGCTGCTCAACAGGTCGCAGTAGGCGTGCAATTTTCCCTTTTCCTTCACCAAGCCCTTGTAATCCACCATGCCGTCCTTCACATGGGCCTGGAGCAGCACGTTCCAGGTCTTGTGCAGGTCCACGGGCACGCTCGTCTTAGCCTCGGCACAGGGTGGGCCGTCCATCGGTTCCTCCGGTGCCGAGTTACATGCCAATGCACTGATGAAGGCCAATGCGGTCAGGGGGATGTTCTTCAAGTTCATTCCGTGTGGAGTTCAATGATCAGTGCATGCTGGCCCGGACCGGACAAAGGGTGTGCCACCGCTATCCGGGCCTGCGGATCTTGTTGGGCTTCCGGAGATGTGGTATTTGTCGGAAGAGGACGGGAACCTGACGGTGCGTGCGTGAGGTGTTCATCGCCCTAAAGGGGTTGATGTTCTCTGAAGGCCTGGCCATGCAACGGACCTGCTTGTCAGGGATCGTGCGGGCAGGTCGCTCCGTAACGCGCGAACAAGGTGGCTTTGATGTACAAGCCCCGACGGTGGAGACCATCGGGGCTTGTGCCGGGATCCGAAAATTGCGGCTTAGAACACGATCTTCTGCCTGCGGATCCGCGTGCGGTACTTCTTGTTCTTCGAGCGGTATTTGAAAAGCTTATAGTGTAGCTGTGCTTTCAGAAAGATATAGCCGTCATTGTGGTTCGTGTAGCCCCGTTGTTGGCCGGCAGCCGTTTGGCCGGGGACCTCGCCCAAGCTGGGGTCCGAGAGATAGGCTGCCATGGGGCCGTGCGCGTCCTCGAGTGCTTGGCGGTCGTAGTATATGCCGCTCACATCGTCGATATAATCGGTGAAGGTCTTCGTGTATTGGAGTTCCAGACCGATGGTCATAGTCTTGTTCAAGGCCTTGCGGATGCCTATGCCCATGGGGATGCAGAACTGAGTTAGGGAGTATTCGTCCGCTCCGTCCGGCAGCCCCTGTCCTTCCGTGCCCAGCGGGCGCAATTCCACCCATGCGCCGTCGAACTGGGTCTTCGGATTGAAATGGAAACCGCCCACCCCGGCGAAGACGTACAGGCCCATGCGGCTCGGTGCCATGCCTTTTACCCCGCGAAGGTCATACATGTGCCCTGGTTGTTCCTGGAAGGGGTGCCATTCCAAACAGAGCTGGGCCTCGATGATGTTCGACTTGAAGCTGAGGTTGCGGTTGTGCCTGAACGTCTCCTGGGTGAGGTTGTCGTTTCCGGCCAGTACGCCATAGGTCCCATTAAAACGCATGGAGACCGCTTTGGCCAGATAGTACCGGTAGCCCAAACTGAGGGCGGGCTTGGTCAGGCTGAACTCCAGGTCCCACACGAAGGGGGAGCCGATCTGGTTCCGACCGCCGAGTTCGCCAAGGAAATTGGTGACACCTATGCCGACGGTGATCTCTTTCCGGTGGGTCTTCCAGTAGCTGGAATTGCGGAAATACTGGGCGTTCAGCACATTCGAGAGACCGAAGCATGCCAAGAGGGCCAATAAGGGGAGGGTGTGTTTGGAGCGCACTTCCGTTTCGATCTGTGCCAAATATAGAGGAAGGAGACAACTACGGGCCACTTCGTGGCACAATCCTTTAACGAAGCACCTGTGGAGGGGTTGCCTCGTGTTAGAGTGTTCTTCCGTTAAATACGGCCCATGCCGCCACGATCCCGGCGCATACGGACACGTTCAGACTGTGTTTTGTCCCGCCCTGTGGTACCACGATCGCTCCGTCACAGGCGGCCACCACGGCCTCGCTCACCCCGTGCAGCTCGTTGCCGAGCACCAAGGCCAACCCTTTTTCCGGGTCCGGGGCCCATTGGGTGATCGCCATTGCATGCTCGGTCTGCTCCACCGCCCATACCTCCCAGCCTTCCGCCTGCAGCTTATGCACCGCGTCCAACGCCGAGGTATGGTGTACCCAGGGCACGGAGAGCGTGGCCCCCAGCGCCGTCTTCTCGATCTCCCGGTGGGGCGGCAGCGGCGTGAAGCCGCACAAGTCCAACCCCTCCAGTGCGAAAGCATCAGCTGTACGGAAGATGGAACCGGTGTTGTGGCGGCTCCGTACATCGTCCAGGATAAAGCGCAACCGCCGCTTGGCCATAGCCTTGTATCCCTCAGCATCCATCCGCCCGAGTTCATCCATGGTCAGTTTGCGGTCAGGCTGCGACATATTTGTGAAAGCTGAAAAGATGAAAGCTGAAAGTTGAAAACGTGACGGCGAGGTTGCGGCCAAATGAAAGGGGAAAAGTTGAAAGCGGGAGCGACAGTGTTATTGTAGGCAGTATGCAGTGGCAGTTGGCAGTCGGCAGGGTGCGTCGGCAGTACTCGGTACTCAATACCCTGTACCCTGTACCAGAAACTCCGATCATCGATCACTACTAAATTCAGATCCGCGTGGATCAGCTCCTTCAGCGTCATCCGCGTTCCATTCGGAAAAGATTAAATTTCGGGCTGCCCGAACGGTATTGCGAACTTCGCGCCGATGACCAAAGCCTCTCCCGCCGAAACACCCTTGATGAAGCAGTACATGCGCATCAAGGCGCAATACCCGGACGCCCTCCTGCTGTTCCGTGTCGGCGATTTCTATGAGACCTTCCTGCAGGACGCCATCACCGCCGCCAGCGTGCTCGGCATCACGCTCACCCAGCGCAACAACGGCACGGGTACCATCGAGCTGGCGGGCTTCCCGCACCATTCCTTGGACAATTACCTGCCGAAGCTGGTGCGGGCCGGCCATCGCGTGGCCATCTGCGACCAGTTGGAAGATCCCAAACTGACCAAGACCATCGTGAAGCGCGGCGTCACCGAGGTGGCCACGCCGGGTGTCTCCTTCGCCGAAGGAGTGGTGGACGGTCGCAGCAACAACTGGCTGGCTGCGATCTGCGGCGAAGGCGAACGCTACGGTGTCGCCTTCCTGGACGTCACCACCGGCGAGTTCATCGCCGGGGAAGGCGACAGCAAGACCATGGCCAAGGCGATCGAGAGCCATGCGCCCGGTGAACTGCTCTTCCCGCGCGGGGCGAAGCAGCCCTTGGTCGCTGAGGAATCCGGGCGCTGGCGCAGCTTTGCGTTGGAGCCATGGGCCTTCACGGACGACTTCGCGCGCGAGCGTCTTTTACGCCAGTTTGACACCGCCGGGCTGAAGGGCTTCGGCATCGAGGAACTGCCCTTGGCCCAGCGCGCCGCCGGTGCCGTGCTGCATTACCTCGGTGAAACGCACCACGACCGCCTCGGCCACGTGCGGCGCATCGCCAAACTGGCGAACGACGGCCATGTCTGGCTGGACCGCTTCACCGTGCGCAACTTGGAGCTGGTGGCCCCGGTGAACGAGGGCGGCCACACGCTGCTGGCCGCCATGGACCGCTGTGAAACACCCATGGGCGCGCGTCTGCTGCGGCGTTGGCTGCTCTTTCCGCTGGTGGATGAGAAGGCTATCGGGGAGCGTTTGGACCACGTACAGGCGCTGTTGGAAGCATCGGTCTTACGGGATGCCATCGGCGACGACCTCCGTGCGGTGGGCGACTTGGAACGCTTGGCCGCGAAGGCCGCCGTGGGCCGCATCAATCCCCGGGAGCTGCTCCAGATGGCCCGTGCCATTCAGGCCGCCGAGCGGGTGCGCGGTGCTTTGGACAAGGCAGGCGGCATTCTAGCGGCTACTGCAAAAGGGTGGATGGTGCCATTGGAAATCGCGGAGCACATCAGCGCGAGCATCGAGCCGGAAACGCCCGTGAACATCCAGAAAGGCGGCGTGATCCGCACCGGCGTGGATGCCGACCTGGATGAATTGCGCCACGTGACCACCCACGCCAAGGAACTCCTGATGGAAGTCCAGCGCCGCGAGGTGGAGCGCACCGGCATCACTTCGCTGAAGGTGGGCTACAACAACGTCTTCGGCTATTACTTGGAAGTGCGCCACACACACCGGGACAAGGTGCCACCGGAATGGGTGCGCAAGCAGACCCTCACCGGTGCCGAGCGCTACATCACCGACGAGCTGAAGGCTTTGGAGGAGCGCATCCTCAGCGCCGAGGAACGCATCCTCGCCCTCGAGGGGCAACTCTATGGGACGGTGGTGGAGCGTGTGTGCAAAGGCATCGGGGAGGTGCAGGCCATCGGTACGGCCATTGCCCGGGTCGATGTCCTGCGCGGCTTCGCTATCTATGCCGCCACGTGGAAATATGCCCGACCGGTGATCTCCCAAGATGCTGTACTGCGCATCCGTGATGGCCGTCATCCCGTGATCGAGCAGCAGCTTCCGCCCTGCGAACCGTACGTGGCCAACGACCTCACGCTGGACCCGGAGAACGCCCAACTGCTGGTGATCACCGGCCCCAACATGAGCGGTAAGTCCGCGCTGCTGCGGCAAACGGCCCTCATCGTGCTGATGGCCCAGTGCGGCAGCTTCGTCCCGGCGCGCGAGGCCAACATCGGCATCATCGACCGCGTCTTCACCCGCGTGGGTGCCAGCGACAACCTCACCACGGGGGAAAGCACCTTCATGGTGGAGATGAACGAGACCGCCAGCATCCTCAACAACCTCAGCGCGCGCAGCCTGCTGCTGATGGACGAGATCGGACGTGGCACCAGCACTTACGACGGCATCTCCATCGCGTGGTCCATCGCCGAGTTCCTGCACGAGCATCCGATGCGGCCCAAGACGCTCTTCGCCACGCACTACCACGAGATGAACGACATGGCGGAGACCTTCCCGCGCATCCGCAACGCCAACGTGGCCGTGCGCGAGGCCGATGGCAAGGTGCTCTTCCTGCGGAAATTGGTGCCCGGCGGCAGCGACCGCAGTTTCGGCATCCACGTGGCCCGCATGGCCGGCATGCCGGAGCAAGTGGTGAAACGCGCGGAAAAAGTGTTGCACCATTTGGAGCAGACCCATTCAGGAGACCTCGGCGAAGACCTGCCCGGTGAGAAAAAGGAAGCAGGCCCCGCAGTGCCCAAGCCCGCCACCGCCAGCCTTGGCCGCGAGCCGCAGCTCAGCTTCTTCCAGCTCGACGACCCTGCGCTCGAAGGCATCCGCGACGAGCTGGAGGCCCTCGACATCAATACACTGACGCCTGTTGAAGCACTGATGAAGTTGAATGAGATCAAGCGGATGGCAGGAGCGGGCCGATCAAGGCTGAAGAAGGCATGAAGCCCGAAGTGCCGGGCACACCGACCTCCGCGGACCGCTGGGCGGAGCGCTGGGGCTGGGCGATCATCGCGGCGGCGGTGCTGTTGGTCTATTGGCCGTTGAGCACCTTCAGCTACGGCATGGTGCAGGGCGATACGCTCGATTGTTGGATGCCGTGGCGCTGGTTCATCGCCTCGGCCTTGCAGGACGGCCACTTCCCGCTCTGGGACCCCTTCGCGCAATCCGGCTATCCGATCTATGCAGACCTACAAGGCCCCGCGTGGTACCCGATGTCCATCGTGCTGGGCGGCACCATCGGCCACACGCTTTACACCTTGCAGGCGCTCTTCCTCGGCTACGTCATCGTGGGCGGCATCGGGATGATGCGCTTGGTCCGCCGGATCGGAAGTGATGCGCGGATCGCCTTGGTCATCGGCCTGGCCTATGCGCTGAGCGGCTTCTTCACCGCGCACGAAATGCACTTCTACGCGGTGATCAGTGCGGCCCTGCTGCCGTGGCTGATCAGCGCACAACTGCGGCTGATCGAGCGGCCTTCGTGGCGACCGGCGGTGGAGGCGGCCATCTTCCAGGGCCTGCTGCTCACGGGCGGAAACCACACTTTTACCCTCATCGGCACATGGCTGCTGCTGGCACTGATCATCGTGTATGCGGTGCGCGCATGGCGCAAGAGCGACCGCGCCTTCGTCTTCCGGTTGTTGCGTTACGAGGTCCTGTTCGCCGTGCTCACCTTGGTCATGGCCGTCGGTACGATCTACGCGTATGTGGAGGTATCTCCTTATTTGGCGCGGTCCGCGGGCATGACCTACAGCGATGCCGCGGTGAACCCCTTCACTTGGCACGCGGCCTGGTCCTACTTCTTCCCTTATGCTGTGGGCACCGATGCGGCCTGGCTCGGCACCGATCCCACCATGGCGAACGGCTATGTGGGCGTGCTGGTGCTGCTGTTCACGGTGCTGGCCGTTTTCCGCAGGCGCACCGTGGTGGAAAATGTGATCGCCGTCTTCGGGATCCTTTGCCTGTTGGCCTCCTTCGGTGCTGCGCTTCCGGTACATCGGGTCCTCTGGTCCGTGGTGCCGGGCTTGGACCTGTTCCGCTTCCCCAGCTATTACCAATGGTTCACCGCTTTGGCCGCTGCGGTGCTGGCAGCGGGCACCCTTTCCCAATGGCCCGCGTTGATGGCCAAGCGGCCGCGCGTGTTGAAAGGCGCGATCGGTATCGCTATTCTGATCGTCGGGGCAGCGCTGGTGCGGGCCTGGATGATGCATACGAGCGAGCCGCCGTTCGGGCAGGGCGATACGGTTTACGAGCAAATGACCGGCCTCTGGCGCTGGCACCGGGTGCTCCTCGCGGCTCCGGTGTCCTTGCTCGCGCTGATCGGGCTGTGGTGGTGGGCCACGGCGAAAAAGCGCCGCTGGTGGCCGTTGCTCCTCCTGGTCTTTATTGAGATGGGCTGGGCTACCACGCTCGCCCAATGGAACACCGCCCTCGGCGACTATTCCCCCGCGATGCTCCAAGGCCGCATCGATGAGCAGCCCAAGGGGCCCGTATGGCCGGAATTGGTGCCGATGGGCAACAACACCGACGGCTCCGCCACGCTGAAGTACATCTGGAAGAACGTCCAGAATTTCGAAGGAAAGCCCTCGCACGACGGCTTCAATTCCTTCTGGCTGAAGGATGCGAACCGGATCGCGGCGGAGGAGCCGGGCCTGTTCGCCGCCATGAAGCTCCAACCCTTGGTCTACCTCACGGACAGCGTGGTGCAGGCGGGGCAGTACGATCCCGCAACGGTGGATCCCGCCAACGACAGCGCACTGGTGGTGCTGGCGGAAGGGGAAGAGGTGAAGGAAGTACTGCGCCATATGCCAAGCGACTTGGTGCAGGTCACCGGCTTCGACCACGATGGCATTTCACTGCACGTGAAGACCGCCCATCCCACCTTCGCCATGCTGCAACAAGCCTGGTACCCGGGCTGGACGGCCACTGTGGACGGTGTGCCTGCCGATATCCTCCGGGCCAACATCGCCTTCTTCGGCATCGTGCTCCCGGCCGGGAAACACGAGCTGCAGTTCCGGTTCGAAAAGCCGGTGGTGCCATGGCTGCTGGGCATTTCGCTGCTTGTATTCCTCGGGTCGTGCTTTCTCCTGGCCTTCACACGCCCCGCGTCCCTTTCCTCCATCATGCTCAAGGTCGCTTTAGTGCTGCTGACCTTGACCATCGGCTGGGCGCTTTTCGCACACCGCCCCAAGGCGGAACGGCTTCCCAGGGCTGTTGAAAGCCTACTGCACCAGATCGATGTAACCAGCCAAAAGGCTCTGCCCATCGTGATCAACACCGGAAGATACCCTGCGCTCGAACAGCTATTTCAGTGGCGCGAGACACATGCACTGCGCGCCGAAAATGCGCAGCGCGCCGGGAAGGTTCTCCGCCACGTGCAACGATACGCGAACACGCCGTTCTGGTGGATGGACGCGGGCCTGCCTGTGGCTCCGGCAGTGAGGGCCGCGTTGTTGCAACATCTTCAGGTGGACACCGTGTTGCGTGCAGATGGTTTCGACGCCGTGCTGCTGTTGCCCGCTGAAGGAGCGCTGGATGCCACCCCGCTTCACGACAGTTCCAAGGAAGGTGGCGAATGGCTGGACCAAGCCTCTCCATGGACCGCGGCCTATCGTGTGCCGACCTCCGAACTGTTGGCCCTTGCTCCGGGCTCGCTGGTGGTGCAGGTGGCCTACCGGTCCCAAGGAGCGTCGGAACCCTCCATCGTCATCGAGCGCCGCCGGGGCGACCGCATCACCGATTATGAGAGCTTCCCCCTACCGCACGGCGGCACCGCCGATAGCCTCCTCACCGCCTGCGTGGTGCGCAACCTGCGGGAACTGCGTCATGCCGACGAGGTAGTGGGCGTCTACCTTTGGAACAACGGTCCGGACAGCGTTCAGGTACGGGAATTCAAAGTGGAACGCACCGGCCGCGACCTCTCCCGGTGGTGAATTTGCGGGCGTCAATTACCCGCTGTTGCACCGATCATTAAGACCGTTATATTTGCAGCCCTCAAGCGAGAGTAGCTCAGTTGGTAGAGCACGACCTTGCCAAGGTCGGGGTCGCGGGTTCGAGTCCCGTTTCTCGCTCAAAAGTGCCCTTCATTTCGGAGGGCATTTTTTTTGCTTAGCTGCGAACGCAGTATCGCGGGCCTGCCTACCGCAGGTAGGTTCGAGTCCCGTTTCTCGCTCAAAATGCCTTCCTCCACGGGGAGGCATTTTTGTTTTAGGGCTTGCGGTGGCGGTAAGCGCGATGCATGCGCTCACCCGAACACCAAAAGCATTTCTCTGCGTCTCCGCGCCTCTGCGTCCAATTACCGATCACCATTCACCGATCACCATACCTCTATCAGCGGAGATCCGCCCTTTCAGCGTTATCTGCGTTCCAACCTGCATTCCATCCTCCACGATTGCGTTCATTTGCACACCCCCGCCCGGGTGGTGAAATGGTATACACGAGGGACTTAAAATCCCTTGGTCCGTAAGGGCCGTGCGGGTTCAAGTCCCGCCCCGGGCACTCTTCGATGCACACCCGTATCGCCCCAACCCCCAGCGGCTACCTCCACGCGGGCAACGGCGCGGCCTTCGTGCTGGCGTGGAAGCTGGCACGGGAAGCGGGCGGAAAGCTCCTCCTGCGCATCGACGACCTGGATGCCGAGCGCGTGCGGCCGGAGTACGTGGAGGACATCTTCGAGACCTTGCATTGGTTGGGCGTGGACTGGGATGAAGGTCCTGGGAATGCGGCGGAACTGAAGAGCAGATGGTCGCAGCATTTTCGCATGGCGCGGTACATGGAGTTGGTGGATCAGCTTCGCGAAGGCGGTCATCTGTATGCCTGCGCCTGTTCCCGGAAGGAGATCCAGGACCGCACCGGCTCCGGCGACTATGATGGCCATTGTCGCACGCTGGGTCTGCCCTTCGATCATCCGGACTGCTCGTGGCGGTTGATGTTGCCCAACACCGGCAAGGTGGTTTGGCATACTTGGCCGGACGGGAAGCCACATGAAGCTGCATTGAATATGCCCGACCCGGTTATCCGGCAGCGTAACGGCCGACCCGCCTACCAGATCGCCTCCTTGGCGGATGATGTCCGCTTCGGCATCGACATGATCGTAAGGGGCGAGGACCTGCTGGCTTCCACGGCGGTACAACTGCACTTGGCCGGTCTGCTCGGCCTGGAAGCGTTCCACAAAGCGTTCTTTCTACACCATTCTTTGGTCTTGGACCCACACGGAGCGAAACGCTCAAAATCCCATGGGGCGGATTCCTTGTGGGCGGCGCGGAAGGCGGGTGAGGACCCGATGGAAATTCACCGGTTGGCTGACGAACTTCTGCGGGTAGGTTGACATCTTTGTAAATTCCTGATTCCTGATTCCTGATTCCTGATTCCGACAAGCCTCTGCGTCGGCGGACGGAATCAGGAATCAGGAATTTGCGGATCAGAAAAATCCCATGCCCCGGTTCAGGGTCTCGGACTGTTTGTAAGCCAAAATTGAATTAGCTGTCCATCGCAAATGGCCGCACGGACAAGGTGCGGGCCTGAACGGCACCTCGGCTGCGCTCCACCAATCCGAGTTCCTCCAACTGGGCCAGGTCCCGTTGCAAGGTCTTGGCGTTCAAGCGGGCGTAGGTCAACGCTAGTTCCGGGGAAAGTTGCGTGACGGTGGCTGTGGGCACCTTTCCGCGCTGGTCCTGTAGGCTGCGCGCCAAAGCTTGAAGGCGCTCCCCGTTCACTGTGGCGGCGGGGTCCACCATGGTCCGAAGTTCCTCCTGTGCCATGATGCGGTATTGAGCCTCGGAGACCTCGTTCAACAGCGCTTTCGCACCGTCCGCGAAGCCCCGGACCATATAAGCGATGAAGGGGACCACGTCGCCGTTGGGCACTGCGGCCTGTGCCACCTGCCGGGCGTACTCGCTGCGGGTAGCGGCGGCGTGGACGGTCATGCGGTGGGCGGCGGGGGCGGGGATGCCCGCGTTCAAAAGCAATTGGAACTCCACGAGCCGGGCCGTCCGGCCATTGCCCTCAGCGAAGGGGCGGGTCCAAAGCAGGTAGAGGTGGGTGAGCACGGCCCGGACGATCGCGAAGGCCATGCGCTCTTCCTCATGCTCCGGCTGGAACAAATCGCTTTCTCCCCAAGCGTTCAGCCGCTCCATCATCGGTCCGATGTCCTCTGGCAGGACGTTGCCCTCCGTGTTACGGTCACGCACCGATCGGTAATCCCCGGCTGCGGCACCGGTGGCGGATGGGATCTCCTTCAGCACTTGGGCGTTGAGCACCTGGATGGCCCATGGACCGGTATCCCGGTCGCCGGCCTTGGCCCGTGCCTCGGTCCATTGGACAGCCTTCACCAAGTTCCGCATTTCGCGCTCGAGGAAGACCTGCGAAGGCGGCAGATGCAGGCTGCCCTCCAGCAGGCGGTCCACTTGGTCTTCGCTCAAGCTGTTGCCGGCCAAAGAAGCGTTCGCCACGATGCCTTGGAGCATGGCCACGTAGCTGGTCAAGCTCCCTTCTTGAGGCGGGAGTGCGGCTTCGCGGAGCTGTTGGCAGGCCGCCGTGGCCTCCCCGAGCAAGAGCCAGACCGGATAGGGAACGTTACGCGGGTCCCAACGGAAGCTCAACCAGGGATGTGTCTGCTCATAAGTCCGCATGAATGTCCAAAGATGGACTCATTGCATAGCGTTGATAAACGGGATGATACTGATGTTTTGAACAAGTATATGTCCGTGAAGATGTCCCTAATTCAGTCCACATCAATATCTACGCATAAAATCGCGGGATCTGAGCGCCTGAAAGCGACAAATATGCGTTGGGTCACCGGTTCAGGCGGCCCAGATGATCACCATGATGCTGAAGAACATCGCTGCCCCTCCCAAGATCATGGCAGCTAGGGCAAAACCCTTTCCACGGTCTTCGCGGTCGCGGCATTGGCGGGCTGAGATCAGCCCCAGGACGAAGGCGACCACGCCGCCGGCGAGCAGGATGAAAATGCTTTGTGAGGCAATGCCCACCACCACGGTTGCGATAGCGATTGGGAGGGAAGCGATGGCCTTGGCGTTCCAACGGTGCTTCTCCGGGGTATAGTAGGAGGTGGTGTCCTGCACGGATACGGAAGGACGATCCATGGTGCGGAACATCGCATTGGTTTCCATAGCTGAGATGCCCGGTCCGGATAGCGCATCGGTCGAACTCTGGAGTGGGCCGCCGGATGGGGCTGCGGTGGGGACTGCAGCGGACAGCGGCCCTTCGTTGCCCGATCCAGTTCCCCGTTCCGTGAAATGTTCGTTCACAAGAGCTTCTTCTTCTGGAAGGACGGATGCCGATGTCCCCGCCCGGTCGCGGAGATGTTCTTTCGGCACGGGGCCTTGCTTCCGAAGCCAGGCATATTGTTGCGCCTGCCGGGGTCCCGCACAGCCCACGGACAGACCAAGGAGGAGGGTCAGAAGAAGATCAGTCCGGCGTTGCACGGCGAAATCTACCCGGAAGAGGCGAGCGCCCGAAGGCGGGTAACGCAGGTCTTCAACCGCGGGCCATGGACAACCGCACCGAGGGTAGAGTAGACCTCCAATACGAGCTGCCGGGACTTTTCGCCGGAAAGCCGTCCCCATGGCCGAACTTTGGCCCCGGCGACCGCTGTGTAGGCGGGCGGCCCAATGATGAACATGCGCTTGCGTGCCTCACTTTTCCTTCTTCTGGCCCTGCTCGGCCTGCGTAATGCCCATGCTCAGCTTGGCGTCACCACCTTCGGCTTACAAGTGAAACCGGTGATCCCTTTCAGCTTTTTCGAGCCGGTGAGCAACTTGCAGCTGGAGCACCTCAATTCCACCCTCACGCTCACGGGTGGTTTTGCGTTCGGGATGACGGTGCGAACGGGGATCACCAAGGCCATCTCATTTGAGGTCGGCATCGACCAGATCACCCGGCGGTACGACTTTGCCATCGCCAACGACACCAATGGCTACTCAGACTCCGGCAAACTCCGCTTCGTGGGCTATGAAGTGCCCGTTACTCTGCTGGTATACATCCGGTTGGGGGAGCGCACGTGGATGAACAACGCCTTGGGCGCCAGCGTGGACTTTTATCCCGGCGACGCGAAGAAGGAGTTGGAGTATGCGCAGGCCTACTATTTCCGCCGGAACTGGGCCCAAGTGGGCGTGGTGGGGAATATCGGCGTGGAGTACCGCACGGAGAAGTCCGGCTATTTCTACCTCGGTGCCACCTTCCACCGTCCGTTCGGCGAAATGGCCAAGGCCGATGTGACCTGGTTGGACCGCTATACGGGCTTGACGCCGTACCGCATGAGCACCTTCCTCAGCGGCAGCTACCTCACGGTGGACCTGCGCTATTATTTCCACGAGGACCCGGACAAGGTCAAAGTGCGCAAGAGCCGGCGGCGCCGATGACGTGGGCGCGGTTTGGGAGGTGCAGGAATTTATGGAGGTGAGGGAGGCGAGGGAGGTCAGGGAGGTAATGGATGTGAAGGGGGTGAAAGGGCGGACCATGTTGGACAGGTTCAAAGTCCTTAGCCAACTTTGCACGCTTCAACGAACGAAGGGATCATGAACGAGCGGACATTGGCCTGGGCATCGGGCATCTTATTGCTGGCCGTGGCCTTGGGCGCTTTCGGCGCGCACGGCATACAGGACCACGTGGATGCACAGGCCTACCACAACTGGACCACGGCGGCCCAATACCAGTTCTACCACGGCTTGGCCCTGCTTGGCTTAGCGGCGCTGGAAGGGCGGCTGGCCTCACGTCTGGTGAGCTTCGTGCGTATCATCTTTCTGGTGGGCATCCTTTGCTTCTGCGGTTCGCTTTATCTTTTGGCGGCGCGGGATATCCTTGGTATCCAAGGGCTTGTCAAGGTACTGGGGCCGATCACCCCGCTGGGCGGACTGATGTTCATGGTAGGCTGGGGAGCGCTCCTGATAGGTTCTTTCCGGAAACCTTGAACTGATGCCGGTCACCCCCCTAATAAGGCCGTGAAGTACATTTGCACCTCCTAAATCGAACACTACGAAGATGAACGAGTTCGGAACGAAACCGAAGAACGCCGACCTGTCCAAGATCGGTCTGAAGAACTTGGGTGACACCTATTGGAACCTGGAACCGGCCGAGCTGGTCGAGCACACCATCGTGAACGGCCAGGGCGTGCTGGTGGACAGCGGTGCCTTGGCGGTGGATACCGGTGAATTCACCGGGCGCAGCCCCAAGGACAAGTTCTGCGTGAAGGACGGCACCACGGAAAACACCGTGTGGTGGGGCGAGGTCAACATCCCCATGGAGCCTGCCACCTTCGAGCGGCTGCGCGAGCGGATGGCCGCATACATGATGGGACGCGACTCATATGTTCAGGACGCTTATGTCTGCGCCGATCCCGCCTTCCGCCTGAACCTACGCTTGGTGGCGGAGCTGCCTTGGAACGCCCTTTTCGGGAACAATATGTTCATGCGCCCCACGCGCGAGGAGCTGGCGGACTTCATGCCCGAATGGAACATCATCTGCGCTCCGGGCTTTCTGGCCGACCCGAAGGTTGACGGTACGCGCCAGCACAACTTCGCGGCGGTGGACTTCACCCGCAAGATGATCCTGATCGGTGGCACCGCCTATACCGGCGAGATCAAGAAGGGCATCTTCAGCGTGCTGAACTTCATCCTGCCCCAGGACCGGGACGTGCTGAGCATGCACTGCTCGGCCAACATCGGCAAGGACGGCGACACGGCGGTGTTCTTCGGCCTCAGCGGGACCGGCAAGACGACCTTGAGCGCCGACCCGCAGCGCCGGCTCATCGGCGACGACGAGCACGGCTGGGGCAAGAACGGCGTGTTCAACTTCGAGGGCGGATGCTACGCGAAATGCATCGACCTATCCCAGGAGAAGGAACCCGAGATCTGGGACGCCGTGCGTTTCGGTGCCTTGCTGGAGAACGTCGGCTTCGAGGAAGGCAGCCAGACCAAAGTTGATTTCAGCGACAAGAGCAAGACCGAGAACACCCGGGTGAGCTATCCGTTGGAGCACATCGAGAACCATGCAGTACCCAGCATGGGAGGCCATGCGAAGAACATTTTCTTCCTCACCTGCGATGCGTACGGCGTACTGCCTCCCATCAGCAAGTTGACCCCGGGACAGGCGATGTACTGGTTCCTTAGCGGCTACACCGCGAAGGTGGCAGGTACCGAGGCCGGGATCACCGAGCCGAAGACCGTGTTCAGCGCCTGCTTCGGTGCGCCCTTCCTGCCGTTGCACCCCACCAAGTACGCCGACATGCTGGGCGAGCGGATGAAGGAACATGATGTACACGTCTGGTTGGTGAACACCGGCTGGAGCGGCGGCGCGTACGGCACCGGCGAGCGCATGAAGCTTCGCCATACCCGTGCGATGATCACTGCAGCCCTGCGCGGGGAACTCGAGAAGGTGGAGTATGCCAAACATCCGGTCTTCGGGGTGAACATGCCGAAGAGCTGCCCCGAAGTGCCGGCCGAGATCCTCGACCCGCGCAACACTTGGAAGGACAAGTCCGGATACGATACGCAAGCGGACCAACTGGCGGAGGCCTTCCAGAAGAATTTCGACAAATACAGGAAGAACGCCAGCGACGAGATCATTGCCGCCGAGCCCAAGTCCCGTGTGAAGGCCTGATCTTTCCCGGCCCGACTTTTGAATGCCCGTTCCTACCGGTCCGGGCATTCTTAGTTTTACCGACCAGCGAACCAGTGAAGGATGATCAAGTGGAGGTTATTGACGACGGTGGGGGCGCTCATTGCCTTTCTGGGGCTTACGGCCCAGGACGATCCGCAGGCGAAGGTGAATTACCCCGAAGACCTGCGGGAGGATTTTTCGATCATCCGCCAGACGTTCGAGCAAGCGCACCCGGACCCCTACAGATACCTCAGTAAGGCGGAGTTGGACCGGTTGTTCGATGCTGTCGCGGCCTCGTTCACCGGCCCGTTGACGGGAGAGGGCTATATCGCGGCCACGCTGCCGGTGTTTACGGCCGTCGGTGATGCGGGCACCCTGCTTGCCCCTCCGGCCCCGCTGGCCGAGGCCTACGAGCACACCGTGCCGCTGATCCCGTTCACCGTGGCGGTGATCGGTGGCCGCCTTTACTTGGATGAAGAACTGAAAGGCTTCCGCAGCCTGCCATCGGGCTGTGAGCTGCTGCGGATCAATGGTCTTTCGGCCACCGATCTGTTAGCGAAGATGAGGAGCGCACAGGTGGCTGAAGGAGCCGACACCACCTTGCTGGACCGGAGCATTGAGCGGGATTTCCCCGTGCTGTACCGGCGCTATGTGGAACCTGCGGAGAAGTTCGACATCACCTTCAGGGCCGGTGACGGTACCACAGGGGAGAAGGAACTTTTCGGGCTCACCAAGGATGAGATGCGGCAGACACACACGCCCAAAGGTTATGACCTGCAGCCGTGGCGCATGGAGGAGCTTCCAGGCATCCGGGCCGCATGGCTCACCTTGGGCACCATGGACAAGAGCGAGTTGGAGCGCCAACGGATCACCCCGGAACGCTTCCTGAACAATGCGATGGAAGCATTGCGCAAAGAGGATGTGTCCACGTTGGTGGTCGATGTGCGGGGGGCCGGCGGCAACGACCTGGGTCTCGCCGAGCAGGTGTTCGCCATGATCGCGCAGGCCCCTTACAGGGTGGTCAAGTCCATATCCATTCGCAGCGGCCGGGTCCCGGACTCGTATCGATATGCCGCGCCGGCCCCGGATTTTTTCGCGTCCGTAGGGGCCATGTACCTGCCAGAGCTCAAGGGCAGGAGGGAGTTGAAGCCGGACGATCCGCGGTTGATGCTTGTTCAACCTGTGTCCAATGCTTTCCAAGGCAAAGTGTACGTGGTCTGCGACGGGCTCACCACCGGGGCCGGTGCTGCTTTTGTCATGCTGGCCAACCGCAGTGGCCGGGCACGCACCGTCGGGGAAGAGACCGGGTCCAACGCATCGAGCTTTTGTAGCGGTGAGGTCCTTGAAGTCACGCTACCACGCAGCGGTTGCATCCTGCATGTGCCTTTGAAACGCTATGTTCCGGAAGGCACACCGGATGGGCCGATGGACAGGGGGGAGATGCCCAAGTATAAAGTGCCGCAACGTCCTGAGGACCTGCCCCAGGGAACGGATTCCGTGCGTGAGGCGCTGGTCCATCTGATCACCGAGATGCAATGAGGCCTTGTGCCGCCGGTGTGTTCTTCATCCCGGTCATCTTCATCTTATTTCTCACGTCGGGTTGCGGTCAGGTAGAGAAGCCTTCCGGATCGGAAGGTTGGAGGCAGGAACCGATGCACCATGCCCGGTTCTTCCAGATCTGGGAGCGCGGAAGCGACCGCATGCTGCTCACCTTCGGTCCCGGGGGAAACACGGACACCACCGGAGTTTTCGTGCAGGCAGGAGACTCGTTGGGACCGCGATCTCCGTCAGGCGCTGTGTCCTTCAGGAAACCCTTGCAACGAGTGGCTTTGCAAAGCACCACGCATGCTTCCTTCATCACCATGCTGGGCTGTGCCGATGCGGTGGTGGGTTGTGCCCACACCGGGCAATTGCTCGATGAAGCGCTGGTGGAAAAGGTCCGCGCGGGCGAGGTGAAGGAGATCGCCTCCGCGGACGGTGTGGACCGCGAGCGGATCTTGATGCTCGCACCGGACGCGCTCTTCACCTATCCCTACGGTTCCGGCGATAAGTCACTGTCGAACGGTGCCGTGCCTGAGGTGCCCGTAGCGGAATACCTCGAAGAGCATCCGCTGGGCCGTGCGGAATGGTTGAAGGCGTTCGGCGTTCTGCTCGGTCGTGAAGCATTGTCGGACAGCTTGTTCGCGGGCATCGAGGAGCGGTATGAGAAGGCCAGGGCTTCCGTTCCGGCGAAGGAGGCGAAGCCTTTGGTGTTCTTCGGGAGTGCATGGAAGGGCACTTGGTCCGTCCCGTCCGGCAACAGCTATATGGCCCGCTTGATCGGTGATGCGGGAGGGCGGTATCTTTTTGCGGACCGGAACGCCACGGGCAATATCGATATAGATCTGGAGACCGTGCTGCAGGAGGGAGCGAAAGCGGACCGGTGGGGCCGGATCCTGGTCCAGGACGGCCCGGTGACCGCAGCGGACCTCGCTGGCGATGATGCACGCATCCTTCAGCTTCGCGTATTCAAGGAGCACGGTTGCTTCTATGCCAACAGCGCCCAGAGCGATCTTTTCGGCCAAGCGGTGCTCGAGCCGGACGTGGTGCTGAGGGACCTCGTCCGCATCTTCCACCCGGAGCTGGAAAAGAAGCCGGAGCCCGTGTACTACAAGCCGGTTCAGTAGCGGACCTGCACCTTTTTCAGCAGCTTGGCCAAGAGCCAGGCGGGGCCGATCAACAAGAACTGCAGGTCTTTCAGGAAGCTCGGCTTCTTGCCTTCAATGTGGTGCCCGATGAACTGGGCTATCCATGCAACGACGAACACCACGATGCAAATGGCCCATAGCGGCCACGGCGCATGCCCTTCCAACCATTGTGAAGCACCCAAGCACAGCGACGCGAACACGGCCATGCCGACGAACAGAAAAAGGGAATGGCGGATGTAGAAGATGTAGAGGGCCAGCAGGGCCAAGTTCACCACGGGGATCGGCCCCAAGTAAGGGACCGGGATGCTGGGGATACTGGTGAGCAGGCCCACCACGGAAAAGAAGATGAGGGGTACTGCGGTCCAGTGGATCGCGACGTTCACCGGGTCGCGGTGGCTTTCGCCGTATTCATCGAACCACTGTTGGATGGGGCGAGCCGCCATGCGCCTTGGATTTCACGAAAGATAGCGTTCGCGAATAATGCGCAGGTGGTGCTCGGAATGCCCGGCTATGATCCAGCCTAGCGCGGGGACGGTGACGTGCTTCCCGTTCGCGGTGCCGCTGCGGCCGAGCGCCTCGGCGTCGAAGCTTTCGAACAGCTCCACGGTGGACCGTCGTACGGCTTCCAGTTCACGCATGATGTCCTCGATGTCCCTACGTCCGGTGCGCGCTTCTGCCTGGTACGCGTCCTCGTCCATCCCCGGCAGGTCGGCATGTTCGTTCCGCGCGATGCACAGGGCGCGGTAGGCGAACACTCGCTCCGTATCGATGATGTGTTGGAAGACCTCCTTGGTCGTCCATTTGCCCGGTGCATAGCGGTATTCCCAACGGTCGCCGTGCACCAATTCCCGGGTTTTTAGTTCCTGTTCGGTGGCGTGGCTGAGCGCCGAAGCGAGGTCCTCGCCTTGGGCAGCAAGCAAATACGCACCGTGATAAGCCGGAAAATCACCGGGTCGAGGTCTTTCTATCCTGTTCATGCTGTGAAGGTATGCGTCAGCTCATTGCGAAAATGCTCACTCGTTGTTGGCCTCCGCCGCGGTCCCACAGTGGTCAACGTGTGATCTCCACCGCTTGTACCTCCGGCGCTCCCACCACTTCTTTTAGCACGGTGAACCAGCCCCGGAACGTGTGCCACCAATTGGCCTTAGTGCAGTGGGGATCCGTCAAGGAAACGACGCCGACCGCCACCGAGGGGCCGCATGCCGCTTGGAACAGATCGCGTGATCGCCGGGCATGGACGCCCACGGTGGCCACGTCGAAAGCGGTGATGCCGTCCTTCCCGGCCTGCTCCGCGAAGGCGTGGGCGTTGCCCCAACTACGGCTGCGCGGTTTGCCGTAGGCGGGCACGGCGGTGATGCGGTCAGGAGAAAGGCCGAGTTCGATCAGTTGGTCGCGCGCGGACTGGGCATAGGTGGGCCAGGCGGGTCGCGACGGCGTGTTGGGGAATGTGAATTGGGAATTCCGCTGCAAGAAATTGATATTCTCCTCATTGATGGACATGTGCCCGACGAAGATCTCGGGCGTGCCGGGGTCCATGTGGATCGTCCAGGCCTCTACTCGGACCCGGGTCACCGCGTCTGGAAGTATGGCCTGGTACAGGTTCGGTCGGGGCGTGACGGGCATGTCCAGTAGGGTGTCCCTGTCGGCGATCAGCCGAAATCCCGCGCCGTTGGTCCCGCTGACGTCGATGGCGACGGTTCCCTGTTCTGGATCGTGGAGTTCCACGTCAATACCTTCGCCTGAGCTGAGATAGTAGGCGAACACGCGAACGGTACCGGTGGTGTAGATGTGTGCATAGGCGCTGTCCTGTGCCAGCTGAGCCGCCTCCTGAAGTGCTACGGGTTCCATCCAGCCCTCCACCACAAGCACTTCCCCCCCGGAGGGCCGGTTGATCGCGAGGAAAGGATATGCCTCCAAGATGATGGCCGTAAGCACGACCAGCGGCCCCGCCAAGAGCCACCAGAAGATCCTTCTTTTTCGCTTCATGCGTCCTCCTCCAAGCTGCGCATCAAGGCCTGTAGTTCCGATCTCGCCTTTCCATCGCCGGTCACGAAACATTGGAGGCCACCCGCCCGGCACGCTTCGATCGCCTCCTGCACGCGGCCAAGGTCCGCCAGCACCATGGCCAATTGATAGTAGCAGGCGATGTAGCCGGGGTCTTCGCGCAGCAGCGTTTCCAAGTCCGTGGCCGCTCCCTCCATGTCGCCTGCCCGCTTCCGCTCCAGTGCGATGGCATAACGGAGGAATGGATCGCCCGGCTCCTCTTCCAGCATGGATCGCAATTGGGCGAGACGGTTGTTGGCCATGGATGGACAGTCAGCGGGTGCCTGATATTTCCCCGTTTGCCGCGCAAACCTACAATGCCGGGCGCGGGCTTGCGGAACGTGGTCCTGTGACGTCAATACTCCTTCAGTGTCCACCCAGCCGCGCCAGTTTGGCCATCAATGAGTCCACCGGAAGACCAGCTCCGACCACGAGGTGCAACATGGGGTCGCCGGTTCCGACAGCCGTCACATTGAGCCCTCCGTCACTGGCCTTTGCCCAGAACTCCGGCTCCCCGTCCACCACCAATATCCTTTCCCGGTGCAGCAGGGACTCCTCTTCTACACGCCATGCCCGCCTGTCCCCACCGGGCATGTATGTGAGGGGCAACCCGGGCTCGCAGACCGGGCAGCCCATGTACAGGAAATAGGCCTGCCCTGCGTTGGAGGCACGGACCACGACGATCACATCCGCTGAGGTCTCCCGGGCATACCGCTCCAGCATACGGCATCGTTCGCGCAGGGTGGACACCTTTTCCATGTAGATCGGAGCGCCCTTGGGATCCGAAAGAGCTTCCGCCCAGACCATGGACGCGCGTTCGTTGCGCAGCGTGAAGGTCACCACCGAGGCCAAGGCGATGGTGAGCATGAAGGCTGATCGCAGTCGCCCGAACGGCCCCAACTGTGCTATGGCCCAGCCTAGAAGGAGGGGGACGGCCAGGAACATCCGCGACAAGGGGAACAGAATGGACATGGTGCCGTCGTGGATCTTCGCAAAGCCGAACGAGATAAGGATGGTGAGCAAAGCAGCGACGATGGCCCAAGCGGCGGTATTGTTGCCTCTCCGGAACAACACCACCATGAGGCCGGCGAGGAGCCACAGCACCAGATGCCCGTTCGGCCACCAGAGCGGGCACAGCCACGCGAAATGGGCGTTCAGCCGGGAAAGCGCCTCCGGGATGAGGCTTGCATGAAAGACCATTCGCCAGTCGAAGACGGTATGGGCCACCTGCTCGGGCCGTGCGGAATAGAAGTGCATCGACCACCACGAGAACAAGAGGACCGGAAGCGCCCCACATCCGGCCCAAAACCATTGGCGGTGATCTTTTGCGGACCGGAGCAGGAAGAATGTGCCGAACGCCGCCACGCCCACCAAAGCGTTCATGTTCACGAAAGCGGCAACGGCCAGCACGGCGCCGATAAGGGCGGAACGTTTTGCCGAAGGGTGCATACCCGCCACCCAAGGGTAGAGCGCGAGAATGGCGAGGCCGTTCAGGTTGGTGAACTGGAGCCCGTGCTCCACGGGAAGCAGGACGGGAATGGCTGCGATAAAAATGGCGGCAACAAGGTTTGCGCGGCGGTATTCGAACAAGGCGAACGACCAAAAGGGCAGCATCGCAAGAACCGCCATAACCACGGGCACTGCCACGATGGGATCGGCACCGAGGCGTACAAAGGGTGCGGCCAGCAAGGCTTCCAGCATCACGCCATAATCCTGGCCATAGAAGAACGGCTCGTGGAACACGCCTTGTGCGTAGTCCCTGGCGGCCGTCCAGACCACGGTAAGGTCATCGCTGGCATAGCCGATGGTGATGGCCAGCAGATGAAACCGGTCCAATATGCCGAGCAGGACGACACCCCAGAAGACGGCCTTGGCGGCGCGGTCAGAGCGATCCATGGATGAGTTGCTTGATCCGCTCCAGGTCTTCAGGTCCGGCCCACTTCCACGCCTTTTCCCGTCGCAGCCATGTCATCTGCCGCTTGGCGTAGTTGCGGGTATGCTGCTTGATCAGCTCGATCACTTCCTCGCGGGAAAGCTTACCGTCAAAGTGCTCGAAGAACTCGCGGTAGCCCACGGTGCGTAAGGCGTTCAACTCACGGTGGGGCAGGAGGGAGCGCACTTCTTCCTCCAGTCCGTCGGCGATCATCTGGTCCACCCGGGCATCGATGTTGGCGTAGAGTTCAGTGCGTGGCACGTCCATGGCAATGCGCAGCACCCGGATGTCCGTGCGTTGGCGATGGCCCTTGTGCTGGGCACTGAACGGTTTCCCGCTCACTATGCAGACCTCCAAGGCACGGATCACCCGTTGCGGGTTGTTGCGGTCGATCACGGTGGAAATGGTGGGGTCCAAGCGGTCCAGTTCGGCGAGCAGGTCCGGGAGTCCGTGCTGTTGGAAGCGGTGCTGCAATTTTTCGCGCACGGCATGGTCCGCCATCGGCATCGGGTCCAGACCGTTGCAGAAGGCATCGAGATAAAGGCCGCTGCCGCCTACGAGCACCGCGATGCCGTGATCGCCCAATAGCTCCTGTAGAACAGGTTCAGCCTGCCGCGCGAACTCGCCCGCGCTCCATGTTTGGTTCAGCTCCAAGTGGCCGAGAAAGTGGTGCTTCACGCCCAGCAATTCCTCTTCCGAGGGCCGCGCCGTCCCGATGCGCATGGCCCGGTAGAACTGGCGCGAATCCCCGCTGATCACCTCGGTGCCGAAGTGCTTGGCCATGCTGGCCGCAACTTTGGTCTTTCCGCTCGCCGTGGGGCCGCCGATCACCACCAGCAGGCCGTTGGCGCTCATTGATACTCCTCGCCAAGGTCGTCCACGCTGCCGCCGTACATGTCGTCCTCGTCGTCGCCCTCCTCCTCGGAATAGTGGTCGTGATCCTCGGCCTCGGAAGCGTCGAACGGATCCTCCTTCAGCAGGTCGTTCCGCGAATGCTCGTCCGGTGCCTTGCCCACGCTCATGGAAACACGGGGATAGGTGAGGGCGGGGTCGGGATCGCCGGTGGCGATGCGTTCCACCAGGAACATCCACATGTGCAGGAAGTCATAGGCGTACACAAATCGCTGGTCAGGGTCACGGATGTGGTCGCCCACCTCAACCTCGTGCATCAGCAGTGGCACTTTTCCTTCCTCCGCAAAGCCCATGTCCGCCAACGGGACCTCCGTGCCTTTGCTCCATTCGGCATCGCTCACATAGAAGCACGCCATTTCATCGCCCTTGAACCCGAAAGCCTCCTTGATGGCCTGTTGAAACTCCAGGAAAGTCTGGCCGGAACCGATCTCGATGTCTCGGAACGCCTCGCTTTCGTCGTCGATCAGTACACGGAACCGGTAGATGAGCATGGGAAGCGGGAATTGTAATGAGAACCGATAGAGAACGCGAATGTAACGGGAGAGTTCAGAGGGGTGATCGGTGGATGGTGATTAGTGCCCCGATGCATATCGGGGGGACGTTCTCCGACACACGGACTCCCGACTCAAGACTCCCGACTCTTTTCAGTCTTCCCGGAATTCGGAGGCGCTTCCATTCCTTTCGCCATCGTCAACCCAAGCTTCGCGCCCTCTTCCAGCATCACCGGCCAGGCGGCGGCTTTGTCGTTATGCACCTTGCCGTCCAGGATCGCGTCCTTGATCACCGTCTTGATATCACCGATCTTTTTACAAGGCGCAATGTTGAAGGCGCGCATGATGTCCTCGCCGGTGATCGGCGGTTGGAAATTGCGCACGTGGTCCTTCTCTTCCACCTCCTTCATCTTCTGTAGCACCACCTCGTAGTTGGCTAAGTAGCGCTTCTTCTTCGCCTCGTTTTTACTGGTGATGTCGGCCTGGCAGAGGATCATCAGGGCGTCGATGTCGTCGCCAGCGTCGAACAGCAGACGGCGTACCGCGCTGTCCGTCACAATGTCTTTGGTGAGCGCGATGGGGCGGAGATGCAGCAGCACGAGGTTCTTCACGAAGCGCATTTGGTCGTCCAACGGCAGCTTCAGGCGGCGGAAAATGCCCGGCACCATGCGCGCGCCCTTGTCCTCATGCCCGTGGAAGGTCCAGCCGTGGCCGGCCTCGAAGCGCTTGGTCTTCGGCTTGGCGATGTCGTGCAGGATCGCCGCCCAGCGCAGCCAGAGGTCGTCGCTCTTCTCCGCCACATTGTCCAATACCTGCAACGTGTGGTAGAAGTTGTCCTTGTGACCGATGCCGTGCTTCTCCTCGGCGCCTTGCAGCTCGATCATCTCCGGGAAGAAGCGCACCAGCAAGCCGCTGCTCAACAGGAGCTTGAAACCGATGCTGGGCACTTTCGCCAGAATGATCTTGTTCAGCTCGGTGTGGATCCGTTCCGCACTGATGATGTCCAAGCGTTCGGCGTTGCGCTCGATGGCCTCGAAGGTGGGCACATCGATGAAGAAGCCGAGCTGCGTGGCGAAGCGGATGGCGCGCAGCATCCGCAGCGGGTCGTCGCTGAAGGTGACGTCCGGCGCCAGGGGTGTGCGGATGACGCCGCTCTCGAGGTCGCGCACGCCATCGAACGGATCGATGAGCTGGCCACGGTCCTCCGCATTGAGCGAGATCGCCAGCGCATTAATGGTGAAATCGCGGCGCTCTTGGTCGTCTTGGATGCTGCCCGGCACCACTTCCGGCTTGCGGCTGTTGCGGCTGTAGCTCTCCTTGCGCGCCCCCACGAACTCCACCTGCACATCGTCAAGCATGAACATGGCCGTCCCGAAATTCTTGAAGACATGCACATGGCCCGCGTCCAACTCCTTCGCCACGGCCTCTGCGTACGCGATGCCGTTGCCTTCGGTCACGATATCGATGTCCTTGCACGGCCTTCCGAGCAGCAGGTCGCGCACGTATCCGCCGATGGCATAGGCTTTCACGCCCATGCGCGCGGCCACGAGTTCCGCGGCTTGGAACAGCGGTTGGACCAGCACACCGACTATGCGGTCCGGGTCCACGGTATGTTCGCTTTGTGTGGTCACGTTGAAAAGGCGTTCCGTTGAACGGGCCCACACCTGCGGCGGGCAGGCGCGAAAATAGGGCTGTTGGAATAGTTTATAGCCGGTACACTTGCACTGCGCGAGCATCTGGAACGCGTTCACCCCGAAGATCGAACACCATGGACGAATTCATGCAAGCCGCCATAGATGAGGCGCGCAAGGGCCTGGAGGAGGGCGGCATCCCCATCGGCTCCGCACTGGTGAAGGACGGAAAGCTGGTCGCCAGCGGGCGAAATAAGCGGGTACAGGAGAAGAACCCCATCCTGCACGGCGAAATGGACTGCCTGAACAACGCGGGCCGCATCGGCAGCTACAAGGGCACCGTGATCTACTCCACGCTGATGCCGTGCTACATGTGCGCGGGCACCATCGTGCAATTCAAGATCCCTAAGGTGATCGTGGGCGAGAGCCGCACCTTCCCAGGCGCTCGCAAATTCATGGAGGAGCACGGCGTGGAGGTGGTCGACCTCGACCTGCCGGAATGCGTGAAGATGATGGAGGACTTCATCGCGGTGAAGCCGGAGCTGTGGAACGAGGATATCGGGGAGTAGGCGGATCGATGGATCAACCGATCACTTGATGGTCAGCGATCTCCCACGCACACTTGAAATGCCCCTCCGGGCAAGCCTTGTAGCCGTGTAGCCCACAGGGGCGGCAATACAGCGACTCAGCCCGATCCACGATACGGCCGTTGGCGTTCAACGGTCCGAAACCGAAAGCCGGTATGGTGCTGCAGAAGACCGCTGTTACTGGGGCGTTCATGGCGCTGGCGATGTGCATCGGGGCACTGTCGTTCACGTAGTTCATCGCGGCGCCTTCCATCAATGCGGCCGTGCCGAGCAGTGAAAGCTTTCCGGCCAGCACCTCGCCACGTCCAGCCTCTTTCGCGATGCGCTCACACAAGGGAATGTCGCCCGGTGCGCCGATGAGGAGGATGCGCCGGTCCGCAGGCAGGGCCTTGATCAGCGCGATCCACTTCTCAGCAGGCCATTGCTTGGTGAACCAGACGGAAGCGGGTGCGATTGTGATGTATTGTCCCCACTCCTCCCGCAGGGTCTCCGCCTCGGGACCCTGCGGAATCATGGCTCCCGCAGGGTCCTCTGCGAGAGACCCTGCGGGAGTTTTTGAGGGTATTGTCTGATCGACATCACTGCGATCCTCCGCCGTAGGGTAAAGCTTCGGCAGCGGCCGCGAACCATCCGTCAAATGCGCGATCAGATCATTCAGCCGGTCCACTTCGTGGATGGTGACCGCGTCGCTTTTCACCGGTTGTTCTCGCAGTACTTTCGGCTCCGGGATCCGGTGCTTCACCTTCCGTGAGAACAGGAAGCTCAGCGGGTTCTTGTCGTAGCCGATGGTCTCCTTTCCGCCGGAAAGCGCCGTCATCAGTCCGGTGCTGAAGAAGCGCTGCGCGTTGATCACATGGTCGAAGCGCTGTTTGCGGAGTGTGCCGATCAGCTTGAACAGTGCGCGGGTCTTGCCTTGGCGCTTGTCCCAAACGTGAAGCGTTCGCAGGAAGGGATGGCCGGTGAAAAGTCCGTCATTGCCCTTGCGTACCACGAGGTCGATGGCCGCGTCCGGGTAGAAGGCATGCAGCTTCTCCAGGATGCTGGTGGCCAGCACGGCGTCGCCTAAGAAGGCGGTCTGGATGATGAGGAACTGCTGCTGTGCCATGGCGGAAGCACCGCAAAGATGCTGTTCGGATCACAAGCTGGCGCAGGTAGCAGCCTTTCACGGAGTGAACGGTACGAACGCGGTGCCGTTCAACCTGTACAAACCCGCATTCTGTGTTCCGACCCAAAGCCCGCCTTGGTGGTCCTTGTAGATGCAGAAAAGCAAGGCTTTCGTATCGCCCTCCTCAAGGGGGAAACGCGTAAGGCTTTCTCCATCGCTGCGCCAGACGCCGTCATCGTATGTCACCATCCACATGTCCCCGTTGTCATCCTCCGTCATGGACAGGAAGTATGGGAACTCTGTTTTCTCGGAGGTTGCGCCTACACCGCTTTTTCGAGAATAGTCCACGAGGTTTGTACCGTTCACCATGGAACTGGTCGGCTGGATGGAATACTGATAGCGCGTGTTGCAGAACCAGAACATGCCATCCTCGTCCTCCAATATCGAGCGGATGCCGAATGAGCCGCCTTCGGGTGTGTCCGTCAATTGATTTTCATAGAGCCAACTGATGGATGTTCCGTCAAAGCGGCATGCACCGAGCGCCGCGGTTCCGAACCACATGTTGCCTTTGTGGTCCTTGTACATGGTGTAAATGCCGTAAGGGTCGAAGGCTGCCTGCGGGTATTGCGCATGGAATGTGTCGGCTTGCGCGGTCTTGGGGAATTCCAGGTGGTACAAGTGTTCGCCATCGTAGCGGTAGGGGCCGCGTTTGTTGTCCCAGCCCATGCGGAACCACAGGTCGTCCGGGCCCAGCTTCCACGCGTTCGGCGCTGTTCCGATCACTTCCAACGTGGTGAACTTCCGCCCATCGAATTTGCAGACCCCTTCCTGCGTGTCGAAGTAGAGGTTCCCGGACCGGTCCTCCTGGATCCCGAGCACGCTATTGCTGCAAAGCCCATGCTTCATTGTGAAACGGACAAGGCTTTTCCCGTCGAATTTGTAGACGCCGTTTTCGCTACCCCCGAACCACATGGCATCATGCGAATCCTGGAACACGACCATCACTTTCGTGCCCGTGCTGGATACGGTATCGCCGCTTAGCATTGTTACTGGCGGATCAACTTGCGCTGCATTTTCACTTTTTGAGTTGTTCCCGGAGCAGGCCGCGAACGAAACCAACAGACCAAGAGTCAGTATTGGTTGGATCATTTGCTTTGCCTTTTTGCTGCGGTTTACCATTAGAAAATGAATGTGATACCGCTCGGACCGGAACGCATTTCTCCGCGTCTCTGCGCCTCTGCGTCGATCTCCTCACACCGCCACGTTATGCTCCCGCAACGCCTCGTTCAACGACGTCTTCCTGTCCGTGCTCTCCTTCCGCTGCCCGATTATCAATGCACAGGGCACACCGTATTCGCCGGCCGGGAATTTCTTCGGCAACGTCCCGGGAATAACCACTGAACGCGGCGGTACGTAGCCCCTCATCTCCTTCGGTTCCGGCCCGGAAACATCGATGATCTTCGTGCTTGCGGTGAGCACCACGTTCGCGCCCAGCACGGCCTCCTTGCCGATCCGGACGCCTTCCACCACGATGGCACGTGAGCCGATGAAGGCACCGTCCTCGATGATCACCGGCGCGGCCTGTACAGGCTCCAAAACGCCGCCGATGCCCACACCTCCGCTGAGGTGGACGTGCTTGCCGATCTGCGCGCAACTGCCCACGGTGGCCCAGGTGTCCACCATCGTTCCCTCGTCCACGTAGGCCCCGATGTTCACATAGCTCGGCATCAGGATCACGCCGGGTGCGAGGTAGCTTCCGTAGCGCGCGATGGCATGCGGCACCACGCGCACGCCCAGCTCGGCATAGCGGTGTTTCAAGGGGATCTTGTCATGGAATTCCAGCGGCCCGGCCTCCATGGTGATCATCTTCCGGATGGGGAAGTAGAGCAGCACGGCCTTCTTCACCCATTCGTTCACCTTCCAGTCATCGCCTGCGGGTTCCGCCACGCGCAGTTCACCGCGGTCCAGGCGTTCGATCACCCCCTCAATGGCGAGGACCACCTCCTCGTCCGCCAACATGGCGCGGTCGTCCCAAGCCTTTTCGATCAATTCGTGCATGGGACAAAGATGGAAACGGATCGGTCGATCGGTCGATCAGCATTTCGACAAGCTCAATGACCTGATCTGACAATCAGACATTTGGATCATCGGGACAAACCGTAACCGCCGACCTTTGCAATTGCATTACTTCGCATTCCATTCACTGATCAACTGGGCGTTCTGTGATCAGGTTATCGAGCGAAGCCGAGATACTGATCAACATGCGCGTCCTCGCCATCGACTTCGGCCTCAAGCGTACCGGCCTCGCCGTCACGGATCCCGCGCGCATCATCGCCAGTGCGCTGGACACTGTGCCTTCCGCCGAGCTGATGGCCTACCTGAAGCGCTACCTAGCTAAAGAAGCCGTGGAGGGCTTCGTGGTTGGATTGCCCTGCAACCTCGATGGCTCACAGACGGACATCACGCCGAACGTGGTGCTTTTCGTCGCTGCGCTGAAGGAGACTTTTCCGAAGATGTGGGTGGAAACGGTGGACGAGCGGTTCACCTCCACCATCGCCCAGCGCACCATGCTTCAGAGCGGCATCGGGAAAATGGCCCGCCGGAACAAGGGAACTGTGGACCGCATTAGTGCGACGATCATCTTGCAAGGATGGATGGACAAGAGCAGAGGGAGGTGAGTCGTGAGTTTTAATAGTCGGGAGTCTATAAGTCGGGAGTCTTGAGTCCGACCGTCCGATCACCTATCGCCAGTCACCTATCACCAGTCTCCATTCACCTTATCAGCGGAAATCCGCTCTTTCAGTGTCATCTGCGTTCCATCCTTCCCCGCCGTAAATTCGCGCCCTTCAATGATACTTCCCATCCGCTCCTATGGCGACCCGGTGCTGAAAAAAGTGGCACAGGACATCGAGCCCGGCCATCCCGGCTTGAAGCAGTTGATCGCCGACATGTACGAGACCATGTACGCCGCCAGTGGCGTGGGCCTGGCCGCCCCGCAGATCGGTGAAAGTATCCGCCTCTTCGTGGTGGACTGTTCGCCCTTCGCGGAGGACGAGGACGGCGAACCCACGGAGGATGCGCACCTGAAAGACTTCAAGAAGGTCTTCATCAACCCCTACATCGTGGAGGAGGAAGGGGAGGAGTGGGCCTTTGAGGAAGGCTGCCTCAGCATCCCCGGCATCCGCGAGGACGTGGAGCGCCAGCCGAAGATCGTGTTGCAGTACATGGATGAGAAGTTCAAGGAGCACGAAGAGGAGTTTGAAGGATTCGCGGCCCGGGTGCTCCAGCATGAGCACGACCACCTGGACGGCATCCTTTTCACGGACTTGATCGCCCCGTTGCGCAAGCGCGTGCTGAAGGGAAAACTCCGCGACATCAGCCGCGGGAAGACCGACGCCAAGTACAAAATGAGATTTACCCCTGTGAAATGAGAACAACCCTTTCCACCTCGATCATTCTTTTGGGCATGCTCCTCTTCAGCGCCTGTGGCGGAAGTGGCGGCCCGGACAAGGAAGGCAACGGCGGGGATACCCTCGCGGTGGCCCGTATCCAGGCCATGGAGGACAGCTTGTACGCACGACCGGGCGTGGACCGGAAAGGCGCCCAGGCCTTGCTGGACGTCTATCTGGCCTATGCCAAGCTCCATCCGCTGGACTCGATGACGCCTGAATACATCTTCCGCGGCGCCAGCATTAAGAGCACCTTGGGCGATCCCCAGAGCGGTATTGCGCTGTACGACCGGATCATCCGTGATTTCCCGCATTGGCGGAAGATCGCGGACACTTACTACCTCAAGGCCTTCACCATCGACAACGGCCTTCATCAAAAAGGGGAGGCGGAAAGCGCGTATAACGAAGTGATCAACCGCTTCCCGGACCACCGTTTCGCTGCGGACTCCAAGCAGATGATAGAGAACCTCAAGTACACCGACGAGGAACTGATGAAGAAGTTCGAAGCGATGAACGCCGATAGCACGCAGGCGCAGGCCTCTTCGGGCCAATGAGCGGGAACGATCGGCAAGCGGCGACCCCGGAGGCTTTGTTGGCAGCTTCGGCTTCGGCCATGGAGCCAAGCTTTTTCCGGGACCTGCTGGAACAGTTGGTGAAGGAGGGCCGCACCACCGGGGCGGACCAGAGCGAGGAGATGGTGGCCTACACCAAGCTCAATTTGGCACGGACCGTGCGCAATGAGAAAACGGTAAAACTGCTCCCGGAGCTGCGCGATGCCTTGGCCCAAGCGCGGGAGATGATCTGGCTGCTGATCACCGAACCGTGGTGCGGTGACAGCTCGCAGGTGATGCCGGTGCTCGTCCTGATCGCGGATGCCGCGCCGAACATCCGCATGCGGGTGGTGCTGCGCGATCAGCACCTGGAATTGATGGACCGCTACCTCACCCACGGCGGGCGGAGCGTTCCCAAGTTGATCGCCATCGACCCCCACGGGAAGGAGCTGTTCACCTGGGGGCCGCGCCCGAAGACTGCGCAGGACATGGTGTGGGCGAACAAGGACCTACCGGAGGCGCAGCAACTGCCGAAAGAGGAGATCTACGCGAAGGTCCACGGCTGGTATGCAGTGGACAAGGGCGTCTCCATCCAGCAGGAGATCTTGGCGTTACTGAATGGGGGCGAAGGTGTCTAGCTAGCTCCATCAGGGTCTCCGCCTCGGGACCCTGAGGCCGGATCATTCAGATCCGCACCAAGGCCAACAACGTGGACACGAGGTTCGGCATGGCCACCTCAGGCATGATGGAGACCGACACGTCATCTTCCTCCTTTTCGCTGGGCTGTTTGACCGAAGCAGCACTCTTCACCTGCTTCACCACGGCGATGGATTCCACCTTGTATTGCCCGTCAGCCAAGGCCTGGACCGCAAGCACGAGCATGGAATCGTCCACTTTGGTCGGGTCATAGGTGACCTTGGCATGGCCGATGGCATCACCGTCGTGGAAGACGATCTCGGTGGTTTCCACGCCGGGCACCTTCACCAGCGCGCTCTTGATCATGCCGCCGCACATCATCTCGCAGGTCATGCCGCTGATGCCGAGGTCGGCGGTGGCCATGGGCTGTCCCTCGGTAATGTTCATCGTGCTCTCCGTGCGTGAGGCCACGGAAACGGCATCGGATGATCCGGGACCGGAGCAGGCGGTGGCCAAAGCGATGGTGGCGATGAGGAGGGATGGCTTGAACATCTTTCGCGGGGTTTGGGGATGCGCGGAGCGCAAAGGTAATCAACCTGTGGACCACCTACTTTCGCGCGCATTTTCACCGGCCCGATGCACGAAGAGACCAAGCCCGACACCACGAAATGGCTGCTCTTGGGCATCCTCTCGCTGATCTGGGGCAGCTCCTTCATTTTGATGAAGCGCGGCCTGTACCAGGACGGCCTTCCTGCGCTCTCACCGATGCAGCTTGCCAGCGCCCGGCTCTTCATCGCCTGGCTCGTGCTCAGCCCTTTATTATTCAAGCACGCACACCTCTTTCGCAAGCACTGGAAGCCGCTGCTGGGTACGGCCCTGCTAGGGAACGGCATCCCCGCGTTCCTGTTCGCCATCGCGCAGACCAGCATCAACAGCTCGCTTTCGGGCATGCTGAACAGCCTCACGCCGCTCTTCACCTTGCTGGTCGGCATCGCGCTTTTCAGCATCCGCATACGGGCCATCAACGCGGTGGGCATCCTGCTCGGCCTTGCGGGCGCCGTGGGCACCATTGCCTACCGCCATGGCGACGGCCTTCCGTCGTGGACCGTCCACGCCGTGCTTCCAGTTATCGGTGCGCTGTGCTATGGTTTCAGTGGCAACATCATCAAGCACTGGCTGTACATGTTGCCTGCTGCGGCCACGTCGGTATTGGCCATCAGCATCGTAGGGCCGATGGGCCTTATCGGCGTGTTGGCAACAGGGCTCCCGCACACCTTGGCCACTGTGCCGAACGCCTGGACCGCTTTGGGCTTTACAGCGATACTGGCAACCTTCAGTACAGGCATCTCGCTCATCCTCTGGAACGCGCTCATCAAGCGCACCTCTGCCGTGTGGGCCTCCTCGGTCACCTATTTCATGCCCATCGTGGCCATCGGCTGGGGCGTCTTCGACGGCGAGATCCTGATGCCCATGCAATTCCTGATGATCGCGGTGATCCTCGTAGGCGTGTACTTGGTGAACCTTGGAACGCGGAAGTGAAGCGGCTGTCCTTGTTCACCACAGAGGCACAGAGAAGGTTATGTCATTTCGTTGCGTTCCCGTTGCGTCCGGCGCGAACGTTGCGGTTCCCTCGCATTCCGTAGCGCCCTGTGCCGCAGGCACGTCTTTGTGCTCTTTGCGTCCTTTGCGGTAGAAACGTCGTTGCGGTAAAATACACCCGATATTCGCGCTCCATGTTCAAAGGCAAAAAAGTCATTGTGGTGCTTCCCGCCTACAAGGCCCAGCACACCTTGAAGCAGACCTACGACGAGATCCCCTTCGACATCGTGGACGAAGTGGTGCTCGTGGACGACAACAGCCCGGATGCCACTGTGGCGGAGGCCAAGCGCCTTGGCATCAAGCACATCGTGGTACACGAGAAGAACACGGGCTACGGCGGCAATCAGAAGAGCTGCTACGACAAGGCTTTGGAACTGGGCGGCGACATCGTGGTGATGCTGCACCCGGATTACCAGTACACACCGATGCTGATCCACAGCATGGTGTCCATCATCGGCAACGGCGTTTATCCCGTGGTCTTCGGCTCGCGCATCCTTGGTGGTGGCGCATTGAAGGGCGGCATGCCCATGTACAAGTACATCGCCAACCGGCTGCTGACCCTCACGCAGAACATCCTGATGGGCGAAAAGCTCAGCGAGTACCACACCGGCTATCGCGCCTATTCCGTGGACGTGCTGCGGAAATGCGAGTACCACCGCTGCTCGGACGATTTCGTCTTTGACAACCAGATGATCGGCCAGATCTTCTGGAACCGGTTCGACATCGCCGAGGTCACCTGCCCCACCAAATACTTCGACGAGGCCAGCTCCATCAACTTCAGCCGCAGCATGAAGTATGGCTTTGGTGTGCTCAACGTGTCTTGGCGTTACTTCTTGGCGCGTACGGGGCTTATGGGGTGGAAGCTGCTCGGAAAGCGGTGAATCGGCCCCCTACCATTGATCATGGAGAGAAGAACCGCAGATGACGCAGATCTGCGCAGATGCGGCCTGCGGCCGAATGCTGTTCCCCGAATTGTGAAATTGGTGACCCGTGATCCGGAATGCCGTGTCCAGGTCTCCGACGCATTATCTGCGTCCATCTGCGTGATCTGCGGTTAACCTTTCAGTAAGTCCGCCGCTAGGCGGGCTAGGATCCAGCCCTCTGCGGCTACCTTCGGGCCGCTCATGCGCAGTCTATCCAAGCTACAGGTCCAGCTGCTGATCGCGCTCGTTGCCGCGCTGCTCTTCATCCCCGGCCTCGGTGCCGTACACCTGTTTGATTGGGACGAGATCAACTTCGCGGAGATCGCCCGCGAGATGCTCGCCACGCACAACTGGCTGCAGCCGCAGATCGGCTACGTGCCCTTCTATGAAAAGCCGCCGCTCTTCATGTGGATGCAGGCCGTCAGCATGTCCGCCTTCGGCGTGAATGAATTCGCCGCGCGCTTCCCGGATGCCATCTGCGGCATCGTCACCTTGCTCGTCCTCTTCCGCATCGGCGATCGCATGCGCGGACGGCTCTTTGGCCTGCTGTGGGTGCTGGCCTACGTCGGCTCCATCCTGCCGCACCTCTACTTCCGCAGCGGCATCATCGACCCGTGGTTCAACCTCTTCATCTTCCTCGGCTTCCTGGCATTCATTCGCATGAGCGATACCCCCGCCAGCGCGGATGTATCTAACCGGGAGAAGAACATCGCCTCGGTGCTAGCGGGCGTTTGGCTTGGACTGGCGGTGCTCACCAAAGGCCCGGTAGGTATCCTGATCCCCGCCCTGTGCGCGCTGGTGTATTGGGTGATGAACCGCTTCAAACTCTACGTCTCCATCCCGCGGGTCCTACTGATGTTCGCCATGCTGCTCATCGTCCCCGGCCTCTGGTTCGGCGCGGACTTGCTCCACAACGGACCGACTTTCATCACTGCCTTCTTCTGGCGCCAAGTGGCCATGCTCTCCTCCGAAGACGCCGGTCACGGAGGCTTCTTCGGCTATCACTTCGTCATCCTGCTCATCGGCTGCTTCCCAGCATCGGTCTTCGCATTGCAGGAAATGCTTAAGTCGGCTAAAAGGTCGGAGAACGGTCGGCAGGCGCCTGACAACCGACAACTCCCGATGAATATCGGGACAACTGACAACTACAGAAAGTGGATGCTTATCCTCTTCTGGGTAGTCCTCATCCTCTTCACAATAGTCAAAACCAAGATCGTCCACTACAGCAGCCTCTGCTATTTCCCGCTCACCTTCCTCGCCGCGCTGCAATTGGAACGCCTGTGGAACGGCGGAAAAGCCACGCAATGGTCACGGCTGCTGATGGGCGCCATCGGAACGCTCTTCGCGGTGGTGACACTTGTGCTGCCTTACCTCGGCATGCATCCGGAGCTCATCGCGCCCTTGCTGAAGAACGATGCATTCGCCCAAGGGAACCTGATGGCGAACGTCCACTGGACCGGCTGGGAAGCGCTGGCGGGCGTGTGGATGGTGGTGATCCTCTACCTCGGCCACCGCTTCTTCTCCAAGGCGCAATACCGTAGCGGCATCGTGACGGTCTTCGGCGGCACGGCGCTCTTCGTCACCATCACGCTGTACTACTTCATCAACCGCATCGAAGGCTACTCCCAGCGCGCGGCGGTGGAGTTCTTCCAGCAGCGACAAGGCGAGAAATGCTACGTGCTCACCAAAAACTACAAGAGCTACGCCCAATGGTTCTACAGCGACATGCCGCCCATCACCGACCCACGGGCGTACGACGAGGAATGGCTCCTGCACGGCGCTGTGGACAGGCCGGTGTACGTGGTGTGCAAGGTGACCAGCGCGGAGGAAGTGGCCGCAATACCGGGGTTGAAGGAGATCGGAAGGAAGAACGGCTTTGTGTTTTGGAAGCGGGAGGTTCAATAGCGCCTGCCTCGCACCGATACCTTTCCGGCCCAATAGGCAAGCACCTTGAAACCCGACGACCTCTCCTACATCCTCAACCACCTCGGCGAAGACCGCGAGGCTGGTTACAACGCCGTGGTGCCACCGATCGCGCAGAGCGGCAACTTCACCTATCCCACGGTGGAGGCCCTGCGCAACGCCATGCGCAACGAGTTCGACGTGCCGCTGTACACGCGGGGCGTGAACCCCACGGTCGCCATCGTGCGGAAGAAGCTGGCAGCGCTGGAACACGCCGAGGATGCCTTGCTCTTCAGTAGCGGCAGCGCGGCCATAGCGGCGGGCGTGATGAGCTTCGTGAAGGCGGGCGACCACATCGTCTGCGTGAAAAAGCCCTACAGCTGGACCACCAAGCTGCTGTCCGAACTGCTGGTGCGCTTCAACGTCAGCACCACCTACGTGGACGGCACCGATGCGGAGAACTTCCGCAAGGCGATCACGCCGGAAACGCGGCTCTTCATCCTGGAAAGCCCGAACTCTATCATCTTCGAATTGCAAGACCTGAGTGCCGTGGCGGCGATCGCGAAGGCGCACGGCATCCTCACGCTTTGCGACAACAGCTACAACAGTCCGCTTTTTCAGAATCCGATCGATCTCGGCATCGACCTCGTGGCGCATTCCGGAACGAAGTACCTCAACGGTCACAGCGACGTGGTCTGCGGCGTGCTGGCCGGAAGCAAGGAACACATCCGCCAAGTGATGGCCAAGGAATTCATGACGCTCGGCGCGGCGCCTTCACCGCACGATGCATGGCTGCTGATGCGCGGCCTGCGCACCTTGGAACTGCGCGTCCATCGCAGCGCCGACAGCGCCGAACGCGTGGCGAACTTCCTAGAAGCGCATCCCAAGGTCTCGCAGGTGAACTGGCCTTTCCTGAAGAGCTTTCCGCAGGAGCCGCTGGCGAGGAAACAAATGAAGCGCTGCGCCGGCCTGATGAGCATCCGCGTGAAGGCCGCCGACATCGCCGGTGTAGAGCGCTTCTGCAACGGATTGCAACGCTTCCTGCTGGCGGTGAGCTGGGGCGGCTACGAATCGCTGCAATTCCCCACGGCAGCAGTGATCGGCCCAGGCATGCCGCAGGGTGAACTGCCTTGGGACCTGGTGCGGATCTATGTTGGGCTGGAGGATCCGGAGGCGTTGATCGCGGATCTGGAGCAGGCCTTGGCGTTGGTGTAAAGAGTACCACAAAGGCATCCCTTCGGGAGCCAGGGACACTAAGAACACGAAGACGGATTTTAACCGCAACGACCGCTACGGACGCAACGGTGCGCAACGTATTTGAGGGACTGAATTCCAAGGAGACTTGCGAAGGCCGATCGCCTGTTTGGCTCGGCCATCACCGGGAATGGCGGGGATCCCGTTGCGTCCGTTGCGTCCGTTGCGGTAAACCAGCACCGATCCCTCCCGTATTTCATCTGCGCTCATCTGCGTCATCTGCGGTTATCTATCCGGTCTTTACCTACTTTGCCCGCCCATGTCGAATCAGCTCTTCCGCAAAAAGTCCGTGGAACGCATCATGCGTGACCATGCCCAGCGGGAGGCGGACGGCCATCAGGGCATGAAACGCACGCTCACGGTGCGCGACCTGACGTTGATGGGTGTTGCGGCAGTGATCGGTGCGGGGATCTTCAGTACGGTGGGTGCGGCGGCATACGAAGGCGGCCCCGGTGTGGTCTTCCTCTTCATCATCACGGCGGCGGTCTGCGGCCTCACGGCCTTGTGCTATGCGGAGTTCGCGGGCCGGGTGCCCGTGAGCGGCAGCGCGTATACCTATAGTTACGTCAGCTTCGGGGAGGTGGTGGCGTGGATCATCGGCTGGGCGCTGATCTTGGAATACGCGATCGGCAACGTCGTTGTGGCGATCTCGTGGAGCAGCTACTTCACGAACATCCTGGCGGGCTTCGGGCTGCATCTTCCCACCTGGCTCACCACGGATCCGATGGGTGCCGAGGAGGCCTTCAAACATGCGCTCGCTACCGGGCAGGCCACGGAAGCGCTGGCATGGACCACCGCACCGATGGTCGGCGGCATGCATGTGATCATGAACATACCAGCGGCGTTGATCACCGTGTTGGTGACAGCCTTGGTCTACATCGGCATCCACGAAAGCAAAAAGGCCGCGAACCTGATGGTGATCGTGAAGCTTGTCATCCTGGCCGCGGTGGCGCTGATCGGGCTCTGGTACATCAAGGGCGCGAACTATGTGCCTTTCCTGCCCAACGGCATGGGCGGCGTGCTGAAGGGCGTCAGCGCGGTGTTCTTCGCCTACATCGGTTTCGATGCGATCAGCACCACGGCGGAAGAGTGCAAGGACCCGCAACGCGACCTGCCGCGCAGCATGATGTATTCACTGATCATCTGCACGGTGATCTACTGCATCACCGCGTTGGTGCTCACCGGCATGGTGCCTTCTGCAGAATTCAAAGGCGTGATGGACCCGCTGGCCTTTGTCTTCAACAGGATCAACCTTCCCGGAGTCGGGTTCGCTGTAAGCGTCGGCGCGGTACTGGCCGCCACAAGTGTGTTATTGGTGTTCCAGCTGGGGCAGCCGCGCATCTGGATGAGCATGAGCCGCGACGGACTTTTACCGCCGCGCTTCGGGCACCTGCACCGCAAATTCGGAACACCTGCCTTCGCCACCGTGATCACCGGACTGGTGGTGGGCATCCCGGCACTCTTCGCACCGAGCGACATCATCACGGACCTTACTTCCATCGGCACCTTGTTCGCCTTCACGCTGGTGTGCGGCGGCGTGCTGGTACTGCCGCGCCTTAGCCGCTTGGACGCCCAAGGCCGCAAGCGCTTCCAGATCCCCTACATCAACGGCCGCTTCCTGGTGCCGCTGCTGGTGCTGGCCTACTTCGTGCTCGATCGGGAACGCCTTCTCCACGCGGTGAGCACCATGCACTTGGACCGCCAGGCCGTGCTGCTGACAGCCTTCGCGGTGTTCGCGCTGGGCACGGCGGTACAGTCGTTCCGCAGGCGCTATTCGCTGATCCCGTGCATCGGCATGCTGAGCTGCGCCTACCTGATGATCGAGATCCCCGCGAAAAGCTGGGTGGTCTTCTTCGGCTGGATGGCCGCGGGTTTGGCTGTCTACTTCCTGTACAGCAGGAGGCATAGTAAGCTGAGGGGGGAATAGTTGTCAGTTGCTCGTTGTCAGTTGTCAGGACTGTCCCAGCTTCCTCGCGCAGTGGCTCGGGCGTGTGGTTTTCCGGCTCGGATCTGATAGTAGCCAATGGGGTATCTTTCAAAGTGAACTGGCCAAGAACCCTGACAACTAACAACTGACAACGGACAACTAGGCGAAAGAACTGCCAACTATCAACCACCTTTGCGGCCCCCATGGCCTTCCTCTTCCCCTCTTTTCTCTGGGCGCTCACAGCGTTGGCCATCCCGGTGATCATCCACCTCTTCCAGCTTCGGCGGTTCAAGCGGATCGATTTTCCCAACGTACGCTTCCTCCAAGAGGTGACGCAGCAGACGCGTTCCCGCAAGAAGGTACGGCACTGGTTAGTGCTGCTGGCGCGGATGTTGGCGTTGGCCTGCCTCGTGCTGGCCTTCGCGCAGCCCTACAAAAAGTCCACCAGCGGGGCGGTGAAGGCCGGGCAACGGGCAGTGAGCCTGTACCTCGATGATAGCTGGAGCATGGACGGGCAGAACAGCGGTGGAAGGCTGCTGGATCAGGCCCGCACAGGTGCGCAGGACGCGGTGATGGCCTACAGCCCCACGGACCGTTTCCAGGTGATCACCAACCGTTTCGAGGGCCGCCAACAGATGCTGATGGGCCGCGATGAAGCGCTGGCCGCGGCCGGACAGGTGGAGGTGGGGCCTTACGCCCGTCCTCTTTCGCAGGTGATGGAGCGCCAGCACGAGGCCCTTTCGCGCAGCGATGCCCCGGCGAAGTTGGCTTTCCTTTTCACCGACCTGCAGCGCGTGACCACGGACGTGGACCAATGGACGAACGACAGCACGGTGAAGACGGTGATCGTGCCGCTGGAAGCTGCCAACGCGGACAACCTCGCCATCGATTCGGTGTGGTTCGAGAACCCTGTGCGCCGCCTCGGGCAGACCGAGGCGCTGCATGTGCGCGTGCAGAACTATGGCAAGCAGGAACTGCGCAACGTACCGCTGAAACTCACCATCGACGGGCGTCAGCGGGCCATGGCCACCTTCGGCATCGGGGCGGACACCAAGGTGGATACCGTGCTGAGCTTCACCAACGACGCCACGGGCTTCCATCGCGGACTGGTTTCCATCGACGACCGGCCGATCACCTTCGACAACGACTTCCACATCGCCTACCGTACGGCGGAAAAGCTGCACGTCCTCTTGGTGAGCGGTGGCAATGCGGCCAGCGACAAGGACATCGCAGCGGTGTTCGCCGGTGACAGCGTCCATGCCTTCAGCACGCAGCCGTACCGGCAGATCGACCTTGCCTCGCTGGCCCAGCAGGACCTCGTAGTACTGAACGCACTGCCGGACATCCCCAGCGGACTGGCCAGTGCGTTGGAGGAATTCGTTGCCGGTGGTGGAAGCTTGGCGCTTTTCCCCACTGCCGATGCTGATCCCGCTTCGTATCGCACCACTTTGGCGCGCTTCGGTGCGGGCTTCGGCGCGAAGGACACAACAACGGTGAAGGTGGAACGCATCGACCTGCGCTCGCCCTTCTTCCGGGACGTCTTCAGCAGCATGCCCGCCAACGTGGACCTACCGCTGGTGCGCACACGCTTCGCGATCACCCCTGCGCCTTCCGCGGATGTTTTCCTGCGGCTGCAGACCGGCGCGGCCTTCCTCAGTTCCACGCCTCTGGAGAAAGGTCGCGTCTACCTCTGCGCCGCGCCACTGGACGCTTCCGGCGGCACTTTCAACCGTCACGCGCTGTTCGTCACCTCCATGTTGCGCATGGCGGAACTGGCCCGTCCGATGGGTAGGCTCTACCACATCATCGGTGATGAGGCTGCGATACCCTTGGAAGGTGTGGACCTGCAAGGTGAGGCGGCACCGCATCTGAAAGGCCCCGGCGGCATCGATATCATCCCCGAAGTGAGGCGCACCGTGGGCGGCGTTTCGTTGGTGCTGCACGATGAGGACCTCAGTCCAGGCCCGTATGCGGTGACGGCCAACGACGACACCGTGGCGATACTCGCGCTCGACCTGTCGCGCAACGAGGGCGACCTCAACGCCTTCACGCCGGACCAACTGAAAGAGCAACTGGCACAGCGCGGCATCACCACCATCACCGTGCTGGAGCAGACCGGCAAGGAGCTGGCCGCGAGCCTGAAGGACCTGGACCAAGGCACCAAGCTGTGGAAATGGTTCATCTTGGCGGCTCTATTATTTTTGATCCTGGAGATCTTCTTGATCCGCACCATCCGATGAAAGATGTTCTGCTCCGCCAAGTGAAGGTGCTGGACCCCGGCGGTCCGCTCCACGACACCGTCACCGACCTGCAGATCGTCGATGGCCGGATCACAAAAGCCGGAGCCAAGCTGCCCAAGGGACAAGGGGAGGTGGTGGAGATCGAAGGGCTGCATGTCTCACCGGGCTGGGTGGACCTCCGCGCACACTTCCGCGATCCCGGCGAGGAATACAAGGAAGGCCTCACCAACGGCTTGGACGCTGCGGCCGCCGGTGGTTTCACCGCAGTGGCCGTATTGCCGAACACTGCACCGCCCGTGGATCAGCGGGCCACCGTGGAATACCTGCTGCGGAAAGGGCAGGATCACGCCGTGCGCGTGCTGCCGTTGGGCGCGCTCACGAAAGGGCTGAAAGGCGAGCAGCTCGCGGAACTGTATGACATGCACCAAGCCGGTGCCGTGGCTTTCACCGATGACGTGTCACCGGCCCGGAACACGCGCCTGATGCTGTTGGCCTTGCAGTACGTAAAGAACTTCGATGGGCGTGTGATGGCCTTCGCGCAGGACGCGCACCTCAGCGCCCAAGGGCAGATGCACGAGGGTGTGATGAGCACGCGCTTAGGCATGCGCGGCATCCCCGCCATGGCCGGGTCCATCCAACTGGCCCGCGACCTGGAACTGTTGGAATACACCGGTTCACGTCTGCATGTGGACGTGGTGAGCACGGCTGAGGAAGTGGAGCTGATCCGCAGAGCGAAGGCGAAGAAGCTGAATGTCACGGCCAGCGTGGCGGCACATCATCTGCTACTCGACGACGGCTGCCTGCGCGGCTTCGACACGAACTACAAAGTGATGCCGCCACTGCGCGATCCCGCCCACATCGAGGCGCTGCGCGAAGGCGTGAAGGACGGCACCATCGACAGCATCGTCAGTGACCACCGGCCGGAGGACACCGAGCACAAGAAGGTGGAATTTGCGCAGGCGGCTTTCGGGATGATCGGCCTGGAAACCGCATACTCCGTGGCCAACACCGCGCTCAAGAGCCGCATGACCGCACGCCGCATTGTGGAGCGTTTCTGCCAAGGGCCGCGCGCCGCACTGGGTCTTTCCGTTCCGCACCTCGTGGAAGGAGAGATGGCAGAGATCACCCTGTTCGCGCCTGAGCATCAATGGATGTTCAGTGACAAGGATATTGTGAGCCGCTCGCGGAACACGCCTTTCATCGGCCATCGCTTCACCGGGAAAGCGCTTGGGGTTGTGGCGAATGGACAGGTGAAGCTGAACACGATTTGAACGTCCGCCTAACGGCACCCGCAGCTTTCTGAGGAAAAACCGCAGATGGCGCAGATGAACGCAGATGGTTCCGCTTTGCGGAACTCAGAGCAAACGCTGACAACTAATTTCGCGCCCTATGTTGAACGAAAGCGCGCGGCGTTTGCGGCCAGTTGTGATCTGGTTGTGGGTCGGTTGTGCGATGATCGCCTGTATGGTGGCCATCGGCGGTGTCACCCGGCTCACCGGCAGCGGGTTGAGCATCACGGAGTGGAAGCCGATCATGGGGGCTTTGCCGCCGATGAACGATACGGAATGGCACGTGGCTTTTGAGAAGTACAAGCTGATCCCGGAGTACACCTTGATCAACCAGCACATGACGCTGAGTGATTTCAAGGGGATCTTCTTCTGGGAATTCCTGCATCGCAACTGGGGCCGCTTGATGGGCCTCGTGTTCTTCGTGCCCTTCGTCATTTTCTGGCGGAAGGGCCTGCTGAAGGGCTGGCTGATGAAGCGCGGCTGGAGCATCCTCATCGGCGGCGGGCTGGTGGGTGCGTTGGGCTGGTTCATGGTGGCCAGCGGCTTGCAGGACAACCCGGACGTGAGCCACTACCGTCTGGCGATCCACCTCTGTGCCGCGTTCACCATATACAGCCTCGTGCTCTGGACCATCTTCGACATCCACCGTGGTCGGCGCGGTTACGTCAGCGACGGCACTTCCGCAGGAAAGTGGTCGCGCTGGCTGTTGGCGATCGTCGCACTGCAGATCATCTACGGTGCTTTCACTGCGGGCCTCGATGCGGGCCGGATCTATAACACCTGGCCCTTGATGAACGGCGAGTTCATGCCGGAGAACGTCACCGCGTTCGGCAGCCTTTGGAAGGACTTCACCGATCACAAGGACGGCGTCCAGTTCATCCACCGCAACTTCGCCTGGGTGGTGATGATCGCGATCACCTGGTTCGGCTATGCCAACCGGAAGAACACCGCGCTGAAGGGAGGTGATCGCTGGCTCTACGGTGTGATGCTGGTGCAGTTCACCTTGGGGGTGCTCACGCTGGTGACGCAGGTGTGGCTGCCCTTGGGCGTCATGCACCAATTGGGCGCGCTGCTGCTACTTACCGCTTTGCTGAACGTCCTTCACCACACCGGCTTGGCCGCCCCAGTGGAGGGTGTGCGCGAAGCGGCGGATGTCCGCCCGGATGCGCTCGGTCACGGGAGCTAGTGAGTCCGAGTTGGGCCGCACGTCGAAGTAGAGCGCGCCGTACAGGAAGTTCGAAGTGCTGTCGGTGAGGTAGAACACCATCGGGCTGGCCACGTTGCCGTCCACGTCGAAGATCGTCCCGAACACACGGGCGCTGTCCCGAAGTACTTCCTCGGCCCTGATCCGCGTGGCCATGGACTCGTGCTTTGCCTTGAACTCGTGCGCGTCGTTGATCAGTTCCGGAAGGTCGCCGTGGACGCTGCGCCAGGTCATGTGAACGGCCGCGCGTTGGCCGGGGAAGAGCAGGTCCGTCCAGCAGACCGTGCCATCCCCATCGCCCGTGCCGGCGCCTTTCATCAGGTGGGCATACACGGGAACTTCCGCGGTGAACGGGCAATTGCTCGCAACGGTGTTGGTGCTGTCCACTGGCAGATCAATGCGGAAGTAACCGCGCGGCTTGGGAATAGCGTCGTCAGAACACCCGGAAGCAAGAACGATCAGGAACACGAAGCCAAGAGCAGCAGGCAGCTCAATCGCCCGCCTGACAACCGACAACTGATAACTGACAACCGGGCCCGCCCTAAACCGCTTCATTCCGAATATGGACCTTCACCCGCCGTACCCGCTTGTTGTCAGCGCTCTCCACCGTGAAATCGAAATTGTGCAGGGTGACGCGCTCGCCTTTTTGGGGGATCTTTCCGGTAAGCTCCAGCACAAAGCCGCCCAGGGTCTCGCTATCCCCTTTGTGCTCCTCGAAGAGTTTGCCGTCGATCTCGAGGATGCGGTACATGTCGGTGAGCGGTGCCTTGCCCTCGAAGACATACGTCTGGTCGTCCAGCTTGCTGTAGATCAAGTCCACGTCATCATACTCGTCCGTGATGTCACCCACGATCTCCTCGATCACATCCTCCAAGGTGATGATCCCGCTGGTGCCGCCGTACTCGTCCACCACAATGGCCAAGTGGACGTGCTTTTTCTGGAATTCCTTCAGCAGCTCGTCCAGCTTCTTGTTCTCGGGCACGAAATAGGCGGGCCGCAGCAATGTGTTCCAATCGAAGTCCACGGCCGCGATGTGCGGCAGCACGTCCTTGATGTAGAGCACGCCCACCACGTGATCGGCGGTCTCTTCATACACGGGCACGCGGGAAAAACCGCTGGCAATGATGGCGTCCAGCAGGTCCTTGAAGCTGATCTCCTTGTTGAAGGCGGTCATCTCGGTGCGGGCGCGCATGACCTGCCGGGCCTCGATGTTGCCGAACTTCACGATGCCGCTGAGTATACGTTGCTCCTCGGCCGTGGTGCTGGCGTCGGTCGTCAGTTCCAGCGCATGGCCCAAGGATTCGGCGTCCACGTTCTTCGCGCGTTTCTTGTAGCGCTTTTCGATCACCGTGGTGGTACTGAGCAGGAGTTTGGTGACCGGTGTCCAGAAGAAGCGCAGGCCCAGCAGGGGGGTGCTGAAGAACTGCGCCACACGCATCGGGTGGCTGGTGGCATACACCTTCGGCAACACCTCGCCGAGCAACAGGATCACGGCGGTAACGGCGATCACTTGGATGATGAAGACGAGCCTGTCTCCCATGACCGTCAGGTCGAAGAGGCCTGCCACGGCAATGGTGGACAACACGGTGACGCCGATGTTGGCGAAGTTGTTCATCACCAGGATGGTCGCAAGCAACCTGCGGGGCTTGGAAAGCAGCTCCAGCACATTCGCGCCGCTGGTCCCGCCGCGATCCTTGAGGTCGCGCATGTGGGTGGCGTTCAGCGAGAACAAGGCCACCTCGCTGGCGGCGGTGAGCGCTGAGACGGCCAGAAGCAGCACAATGCCGATCAAAGCGGCAAGGGTGGTCGGATCGAAGTTCCCCATCAATGCAGGGACCGTTCAGGGTGCGCCGCAGGCTGTACCTGCGGCCGGAGAGGTCGGCTTCGTCGTCTCAAAGCTCAGAAAGGAAGGTCATCATCATCGGCGCCCGGGTCGGCCGTTACAGGGGCGGACTGCGTCGCCTGTGCGGGACGTGGTGCCGACGCTTGTGGCGGGCCGTCATAGGAGGGCTTACTGTCCAACATCGTGAGGTTATCCGCCATGATCTCGGTGGTGTAGCGCTCGATGCCGTCCTTCTCCCATTTGCGGGTGCGCAGCTTGCCTTCCACGTAGACCTTGCTGCCCTTCTTCACGTATTTCTCCACCACTTCGGCCAAGCCGCGCCACACCACCACGCGGTGCCATTCGGTCTGCTCGCGCTTTTCGCCGGTCTGGCGGTCCTTGTAAGTCTCGCTGGTGGCGAGGTTGAAGTTGGCCACGGTCACATCATTCTGGAGGTGCCGCACTTCAGGGTCGGCGCCGAGGTTGCCGATCAGGATCACTTTGTTCACGCCGCTCATTGCTTGGGTAGTTGGGTTTGCGAAGATAGGGACCGCTTAGTGGAATGATCGCGGAAACCAGGCCCTACTCGCAGATCACCTTCACCACGCCAAGCGTTCCCTTCTTTCCCAATACCTCCACCATGTACAGCCCGGCTGGCAATCCCTCCCGCTCCAGGGTGTAGGTAGGACCGACCTGCCCGACCGCAGATCGCCGGACCATACGGCCCAAGGCATCGCGCCAGATCACACGTTCCGGGCGGGCGGTGCCGTTGAACACCAAGGCTGCACGGTCGATCATGGGATTTGGTCGTAGACCGATCGCCACAATAGTGTGGGCCTCACATATTCCTGTGGCCAGGGGGGCGCTGTCTAAGTAACGCTTACAAGGAGAGGGAAAGCCGCCCATAACCTTGCTCTGCGGGTATTGGTAGTTGCCAAAGCCGCCCAGAGGAAGGAATTCCCGTTCCAATAATTGAGTTTGGTAGCCCGGGTTCGGGGGGTACCAAGGGTGGGCAAGAAGAAAGCCAAAGGCGTCCACGGTGAAGTTGGAGCCGTAGCGGCTGTCATAAGAATTTGGCTGGGTTGGTCCAAAGCCGGTAAATGTTGCTGACTGGCTCCATAAGCTGTCCGGTGGGGTGGCGGTCAGGTCGAGCTGCACAATACCCTCGTCCACGAACGGTTCTACAGTGTCCAATAGATTGATATAAAGAAATTGACCTGAGTTGTCGAAATTCAGCCCCTTTGCCCGTGAATAAATGGCCGGGAAGGGGGTTCCATCATTGTCGATGCCTAAGGCCATCCCGATCTCGGTCCAGAATTGAATCACGCCGGTGCCTGTGTCGAAGTTGAAGAGTTCGATCTTGCTGGTATCAATTGACACGTCATTCTTGACGACTCCAAGCCGGTCCCCTTGAAGCGAGAAGGTCATCTGGCCCCTTCGATCCAAATTGTCCTTTGGGAAAGTAGAGGGCAGATAGGTGGTGCCGACCTGAGAGGTCACGGGATCAGGATCAAGCCCTGTTCCCGACAAATGGAATGCGTGAAAGGCATCATCATCGTCCGTGTGCAGCACCACCCAATACCCGGTTCCGGTCGCGTCCATGGTGGCACTGATCTTTGCGGTCGTATGTTCCATGAACCAAGTGGTACCGTTCCCGATCACGGCCCCCGCACCGGAGTTCGCACCCATATCAACTTCTACGAATCCAGCCCGCGCGCTGGGCGGTAGCTCATTGATGAAGACGGCATAATGGTCGATCGATCCCGGCACGGGCAGGATCAAGTAGTTGCCAGCCGGAACATTCCACGCCAAGTCGTTCACCGAACCTCCTTGAACGGTTTCGAAGATGGCGTTACGGATGCCGAAGTCATCGGCAAGCAGCAAAAACTGCCCGGCCGTGTCGCTGATGCAGGCGTTGCGCTGGGACACCGTATCGGGCATCAGTTCCGAGATCACGGTTTCGGGACCGATGTTGAGCCACACGCCACTTCCGAACACCAAGTTGGAATTGCGAAGTTGGGCTTGGCCTGTTCCGCCTAAGCCGATCAAGAAAGTCACCAACAGGATTTTACGATACATGGTTTGCCCTTGTGATTTTCGGATGGAATGGCTGAAGGTACAGAATTGTGCCTCTTTTACACAACGGTGGTCGGAATCTGACGGCTTGCTTTTGTCGTTCGACCAGCTCAATTCCAGATCTGTTTTTATTCAGGGTTCTGTTCCTTCGCCATCCACCGCTCGATCAATCGAGGCACCGCCAGCCCGTCCATTTCCTTCAACGGAACACGTTCCCAATCTTCCGGCGGCGCGAATGCCTTCGGCGGAGCCACGGTCCAAAAAACAGCATGGATCACCTGATGGCTCAGCACATGCCGGGCGGCTTCACTACTGTCGGTTCTGGTCCATCCCTGCCCGAAGTTCTTGCGCAGCGCCGTTTCCAACGAGCGTTTTGTCAGTGGCTTTTCGCTTTCGAGCAGCGGAAGCTCATACAACCCGGTCCAGATGTCCTTGCCATTGCGCTGCCGCATGTAGATCCCGTTCCCTGCGGCGATGTGCAGGTAGTTGAAGAAGCGGTTTCGGGTCTTCGTCTTACCCTGCTTCACCGGAAGCGATGCAATGGTTCCCGTGGCAAAGGCGACGCACTGCGCCTGTAGCGGGCAATGCATGCAGTCCGGGCTTTTGGGCGTGCAGACCGTGGCCCCCAGTTCCATCACCGCTTGGTTGTGGTCGCCGGGATGCTTCGCGTCTAACAGTTCCGTGGCCAATTCCTTGAACTGTTTTCGCCCGGCGGTGCTGTCAATTGGTGTGTCGATGCCAAAGGAGCGGGCCAGCACGCGGAACACGTTGCCATCGACCACGGCTTCGGGCCGGTGGAAGCAGATGGAAGCGATCGCTGCCGCAGTGTAGTCGCCCACGCCTTTCAGCTTCAGCAGGCCCTCATGGTTGTCGGGGAATTTTCCGCCGTGTTCTTCCATCACCTGCCGGGCGGCCTTCAGCAGGTTGCGGGCGCGGCTGTAGTAGCCCAAGCCTTGCCACACCTTCAGCACCTCGTTCTCATGCGCGGCGGCCAACTTCGCCACGGTTGGCCAGCGCTCGGTGAAGCGCAAATAGTAGCCAAGCCCTTGGTCCACGCGCGTTTGCTGGAGCATCACCTCGCTGAGCCAGATGAGGTACGGGTCCTTCGTCCCCCGCCAAGGCAGGGGGCGGTGGTTTTCCCGGTACCACGGCAGAAGGAGCTTTGAAAACCACGAACGACTTGACATCCAGTGACAAAGATGCGGTGCGGATCGAAAAGAGCGTTATCTTCGCAGCCCGAAAAAAGGAAGGACCGAATGACGAAGGCGGAACTGGTGGCATCCATAAGCGGTAAGACAGGCATCGAGCGCGAGGTGGTGCTCAATACCATCGAGGCGTTCATGGACCAGGTGAAGAACACCTTGGAAGGCGGTGAGGACGTGCACCTGCGCGGCTTCGGCAGCTTTCTGGTGAAGCACCGCGCACAGAAGACCGGGCGCATCCTGAAGAACAACACCACCATCATCATCCCTGCCCACGACATCCCCTTCTTCAAGCCGGCGGACGTCTTCGTGGACAAGGTAAAGAACCGCGTCAAGCAGCCTGCCTAATGGGATTGAAGCGCAACCATTGGCTAATGATCGTTGCCGCCGCACTGGTGGTGGCGCTTCTCGCCATGGCCCCGCGCACACCTTCCGAAGCTGCCGCCAAGAATGCCGCCGACGCCACCAGTGCCCGTGTGAGCGAGGACCCCAACAGCGGTTCCACCCCCACCGCCGACGGCCCGCGCGAAGGCATGACCAGCAAGAACCCCAAGGTCTCCGCCATCCTCAGTGAACTGGCCGCAGGCAAGCCGCCCATGCAGACAATCCTGAAGCTGAAAGCGCTGGCCGACGAGGAGCCGGACAACGTGGAGGCGCAGTACCATCTGGGCCTCTTCAGCTGGCAGACCGGCCAGTACGACAAGGCCATGGAGCGCTTCCGGAAGACCATCGAGCTGGACGGCAAAGAGTATCCGGACGCCTATGCCTACTTAGGCCAGGCCTACGCCTCATTAGACAGCACCGACAAGGCCCTCGCGGCTTTGGAGACCTACAAGACTTTAGTGACCGATACCGCCCTGATCAACGGGGCCGACCGGTTCATCGCCGATATCAAGAACAAGCACCAACACTGAGCACATATGCCCTGCGGTAAGAAAAGGAAGCGACATAAGATGTCCACCCACAAGCGGAAGAAGCGCTTGCGCAAGAACCGTCACAAGAAGAAGAACCGGTAGGCGTTGACGCCCGGCATGGCCCCGTTCCGCATTTGGCGGGACGCGGTCCGCCGTTCGGGCATTTTGCGCCAAGAGGCGCGCAACCTTACCCCTTTTTCCCGTGAGCGTAGATCTGATCATCCGCTCCCAAGGGAGCGAAGTAGCCATCGCCGTCCTGCGCGACAAGCTCCTCATGGAGCTTCACCGCGAGCGGACGGAGCGGGGCTTTGCCGTAGGCGACATTTACTTGGCCAAGGTGCGCAAAGTGGCCCCCGGCCTCAACGCGGCCTTCGTGGACGTTGGGCACGAGAAGGACGCTTTCCTGCACTAC